>Ga0181531_10000011_pt1 | contig 189926 bp, 164 predicted proteins | sample PEATcosm2014_Bin_38_FD_119743 | JGI IMG/M metagenome (GOLD analysis project Ga0181531, IMG submission 119743) | Peatland microbial communities from MTU Mesocosm Facility, Houghton, MI, USA - PEATcosm2014_Bin11_10_metaG | ecosystem: Environmental > Terrestrial > Soil > Wetlands > Peat | place... | reverse complement strand
GTCCACGCTTCGAAGACTTTCGCGCGCGGCGCCGCGAACATTCTGCGGATTTCGAGTTTTGTTTCGGGCCCGGTGATGGAGCTTGCCATTGTGAATCCTCCTCTTTCTGCGAATCTTCAAGGTATCGCGCCAGTGAATCAAACTGGCTTTCCCAGAATTGCCGGTAATGCTCGATCCATGCGGCCGCATCTTTCATGCGGTCAGCCACCAGCCGGCAGCGATGCACGCGCCCATCCTTGTGCCGCTTCACCAACCCTGCCCCTTCCAGCACGCGCAGATGTTTTGACACCGCAGGCAAAGACATCTCATACGGCGCCGCCAGCTCGCTCACCGAGGTTTCGCCCAGCGCTAGCCGCGCCAGGATCCCCCGCCGAGTCGCATCCGAAAGCGCCGCGAACGTCGTGTCCAGCCCCGCTCCTGAATAGTTAACCATATGGTTTAGTATTGCCCCAGCGCCCATTCCTGTCAAGAGAAATTTTCAGCTAGCTGGAAGGCACTCGCTCGGAAGAAGTTGCCGCGTGACGCGACAGGCAGGGCCATCCCCGTATCTTTGTGGGTCGCCTCTTTAGGGGCGACATAACGCTCCCGAAAAATAGACGGCGCTTCAGCCCCTGAAGCTACCCGAGGAGATGCCCGAGCTTGTCTTTCTTGGTGCGCAGGTAAAACTTGGAATGACGGCTGGTGCGCGGCCGGCAGGGAATCCGCTCACTCACTTGAATGCCCGCGCTTTCCAGTTGCTCTATCTTGTCCGGATTATTCGAAAGCAATCGCAGTTTGCGGATGCCCAGAGCCTTCAGCGCCTCCGCCGCAAATTCGTAATCCCGAGAATCCGCCGCGAAGCCAAGCTTCCGATTCGCTTGTACCGTGTCGAGCCCAGCATCCTGCAGCTCGTACGCTTTCAATTTGTTAATCAACCCGATGCCGCGCCCCTCTTGCGGCAAATAAAGCAGCACTCCGGCGGGTTCTTTCGCGATTTGTCTTAGCGAAAACTCCAGCTGCGCCCTGCAATCGCAGCGCTCCGACGTGAACACATCTCCCGTCAGGCATTGCGAATGCACGCGCACAAGCGGCGCCTTCCCGCGTCGCAAATTGCCTCGCTGAATCGCAACAGCCTCTTCGCCCGCCTTGCGCCCCGCGATCCCAAACACAGTGAATCGCCCAAAACTCGTAGGCAGTTCCGCCCGCGCCACCACCCGCGCGGGTTTCGCGCGGCCTTTCGCGGGAGCCTTCCGCCCTCCGCCAGATTGTTTTGCGCGCTTCATCAGAATCGAACATTATAGCAGCCTCCGCAAGATCGCCAGCTCGCAGCATTGCGGCCTGTCCGCCCCCGCCTCTTTACATCGCTGCCCGCATTGGCTAACGTAACGCGAAGGATCCACCGCACTCTGCGAGCAAAATGGGCACACTTTTTGGCGGACAAGACCTGCTCTTCACCCTGGTGCTGAAGGTTGGCTTCGCCGCGGCATTGGCCGCGCTTTTGGTCCGTTTCCGTTCGTTCCGCAGCATGCTTTTCACCGAAGTTCGCGATTCCGACCAAAAAGTGATGTTGCTGCTTTTCCTCACCCCGCCTCTGGCGATTGGCGTTTGGCTCCGCATCGTCGGCTACCGCTTTTTCGACCTCACCTTCGAAGGCTCTTTCCTGATGGGCCTGATTGGCGGACGAATCGTCGGCTTGCTGGGCGGCTCGCTGATCAGCCTTCCCGCTTTCGGCAATCACGAATGGCTCTCCAGCCCGACAGCCGCACTCGTGGGCCTTTTCGCCGGCATCGTCCGCGAATTGATGCCGGAAAAAGAGGACGTCTGGCATTTCGGCCCGTTCCTTTTCTTGAGTATCCCCGAATGGATCTGGCGCCTGGTGCGTTACGCCAAAGGGAATTGGGCCATGCTGCCTCTTTTCACCTGCGCCGCGCTCTCGGTGGCGGAACTGGAGCTTGCGAGCGTGGTTCCGCACAATTGGCTCTTCGATTTCCACCCGCAAAACCTGGGTTACGCGCTGCTGGTGGTGCTTTGTTCGGTGATGTGCGTCGCCATGGCCGTAAAAATTTGGAACAACACGCGCGTGGAGATGAACCTGGAGCAGAATCAGCAGCTCCTGTTGAAAGCGCGCATGGACGCGCTCACCAGCCAAATCAATCCGCATTTTCTTTTCAACACGCTCAACACAGTTTCGTCGCTGATCCGTTTCGATCCGGACATGGCCCGCGGCGTGGTTCTGAAGCTTTCCAACATTCTGCGCCGCCTGCTGCGCAAGCACGAAACGTTCGTCCCCCTGCGCGAAGAGCTTGAATTCATCGACGATTACCTCGACATCGAAGTCATCCGCTTCGGCCGCGACAAGCTGCAAATTTTCAAGGAAATTGACGAAGACGCTCTCGAGGCTTTCGTTCCCAGCATGCTGCTTCAGCCCATGATCGAAAACTCCATCAAACACGGCCTCGCCCCTCGTTTGGAGGGAGGAGAAATCCACATTCGCACGCGCCGCCTGGATGGCCGCCTGCTTATCGAAATCGAGGACAACGGATTGGGCATCTCCGCCGAGCGCCTCGCCGAAGTGTACGGCGGCGGCATCGGCATCAGCAACGTGCACGAACGCCTGCGCCTGCTCTACGGCGATCAATTCAAAATGGACATCCGCAGCCAGGAGGGCCAGGGCACCCAAATCCACATCGAAATCCCCGAGCTCGTCACCTCCGAGCCTTTCGCCCGCCTCTTGGAATAATCACAAGCCACAAGGGAATCGCGCGCCACCCAAACCGGTTTCGTAGGGGCGCAGCATGCTGCGCCCGGCATAAGTACTTGGCAACGACCGCCGTTTTCTCGCGCCCCCACCGCGTTGTCATCCCGTTTACCCTGAGAATTTCATTCGAAGGGAGCGAAGCATCGCGCGTTTTTTCTTCCCCTCCGCGCAGCGGAGGGCGCGATGCGCAGAGAGGGATCTGCTGTTCGCTTTGCTTTGTGGGTCGTGGCTTCAGCCACGACATACCCGCAGCGAATCCAAGCGGCTTTAGCCGCTGAAGTTCCGCTTTCGCAGGTGCTCCCACACTCCCGCCGCTCACTTCACTTCCGCTGGCGTAGCCGTAGCCGGCCCCTCCCCCGCAATCTCCAACACCGCCTCCGAATCCTTCGCCCCATCGTAATGAATCTGTTTCCCAAAATGCGTCACAAAGCTCCCCGCTGGCATCGCCACCGTCTTGTCCGGATCGAATTTTGCTCCCGTGCCCACCCACCAAGTCCCCGAAATCACCGTGATGAACCGGTCATTCGGATGCCAGTGCGGATGGCTCATGTGATTCGGAGTCCATTTGATCAGCATTATGTAGAGACCCGGCTTCGTAGGATCGCCCATCAGCACCGCCATCTTCAGCCCCATCGGATCGTCCTTCCACGGAATCTGGTCCGGCAGTTTGTAGGCCAGCACCTTCGGATCAAGGTCCTTGGGGCTGGGAGTTGGCGCCTGTGCCGACCCGCTCGACACCATCCCCACAAACATCGCAGCGAGTACCGCTACCGCCCCGCACTGCCACATGCGAAAAATCACCATCACTCCTCCGTGCGCCTCGAAATTTCGCGCGCCAAAACGCATCTTCTCAATTCCATTTTGATAAATCTACATCCCCACAAGCATTGCCTAAGCCCCCGCCACATTGTCATTCTGTTTACCCTGAGAAATTCGAAGGGAGCGGCGCAGAGAAGGGTCCGCTGGCTTTGTGTGCGTTTTCCACTTTTCCTAAAGCGTCCACAGGCTCCGGCGGGTTAATGTTCGCCTATACTTGGTGCAAGAATAGTAGATACTTATATGTTCAACTAAGGACACGCGAATTGAATAGCAAAGAACGTAGGAAAGCAAAACGGGCAGCGAGAGAGCAGAAGCCTCCCGCCGCTACAATATCCTCGCTGGTAGATAAAAAACCACAATTAACAAAAAAGCGGCCCCGGCGCCGATCGCGATTCCGTAAAGCGAGCCGAAGAATAACGAAGACGATCTCGGGACTCGCAGTGATAGTAACTCTTCTAAGTGCTTGGGCTCTAAAACCAGGCATAGCGATTGAACCGTATTCTTCGACGGACCCCACCAAGCCGTTCGCTCAACAATTTTCCGTACAAAATACCAGTGTTTATACAATCCACAATGTTCTGACTTTATGCGGTTTTCCCCAAGACAGTAATTTTAATCTACGCAATCTCAGCGTTACAAAATTAGAAGACCAGGTGGATGCGCTAGAATCTATGGCTAAGACAACTCTTACCTGCCCCATAGATAGTGGCCCCGTGAATCAAGAAATGAACATAACCCCTTGGGTACGATACGAAACTCCTCTAGGGTTTCACATGTGCAAAGCCGTTAACTTCAAAGGTAAGCCCGCTGTCGGCGGAACTTATATATGGACGTATCACGGGTCCGCTCCGTGTGGTTAATCTACCCAAAACCTTCGCCTCGACACAGCACGCTGGGTTCGCTAACGGAATTGTGCATCGCTAACAATCCTGAAGTGACATCCAAACTGATTGCCTTCCCTGCTATTGTGGCGTAGCCTTTTCCAAATTATGAACAAGAACACCATTGCGGCTGAAGACGCCCGGCTCCTGTTTGACAAACTCATATCCGAAAATGTGCCTGTGATTGCATTTTTCAGATCCACGACGGGTATGAAAGTGCTTATGTCGGGCTTCGTCGATAGTGTTACAGATAAAAACGGTGTTGTCTTGACGGCGTCTAAACCAGTATTAAAAGCGTCGGGTTTTATGTCGGTTCCTACCTTCGGACGAGATGTCGAATTTTCGTACTGCGATGCAAGAGAAATGCCAGTCGCAATGGCCGGAGTTAGCACCAAGATCGGAAACACCGTTCTTTTACTTAACTTTGTCGAGCCGCTCGAATCTCTTTTCTTAACCTTTGACTCTTGATTAGTTGTTTTGGAGATTTAATCCATCCTATCGGTCAATCGGAACGACAAAAGAGCCCTGCGACAGGCGGCTGGCTAGACCTTCCACGCGTACCGACGCCAGCTAAGTAGATTCGAGTGAAGATCGGTTAGGGGCTTGGCTTAAAAAAGATCTCAGGAAGGGTGACAGCACCTCCATAACGAGTGGCAAGACGACGGGCCAAATAATTTACATAGATACAAAACGCTTTGCGGAATTCTTCCAATTGTCTTCCCGCGATAATGACGGGATCTCCGGACTTCAGATTGAGCCACGGACACGATTCAACGAGTCTGGAATCGGCAACGGAAAACCTGTGGACTATAACATTGCGTAGATTATGCATAGTCCAAAAACAAGTCTTCACCTGATCTTCCACTGGTCCCGAAAGGCCAAAAGGAGCCAAGATATATTCAAAATGATCGACGCCCTGTGCTCGTCTACCGGCCCCTCGATCACGGGAAATTTCAGACAAAACAAGTCGCATCCTTTCATCTCTGTCTAGGTTTTCAAAATCAGCCACCAACACTTTTAATTTAGAAAAAGCCGGCTCCCTCAATATTTGTGGTTCATTACATAAGATACCGACGAGCACGTCCTCGATCGCAAACTCAAGCGCGCTCCAAAGAGACACAAGCGTGTGAGCGTACAGGAGAGGGAACCCGCGAGTTTCTTCTTGATTTGCAAGCGCGGCCACTTGTTGAAATTCAGTCCGTTCTCGATCGTATTCAGACTTAGCCTCCGCATCGGGAAGATCCTGACGGTATTGATAGCCGGCTTTTATGAACATATCCATGTAGTCCGGGAGCTCCTGCAGCGCTGTCATGCCGGTCACACAAAGGTGGAGAAGTCGAAAAACGACTTCTTGATGCTCCAAGAATCGCATTAAGGGTTTGTGCGTGTAGATTGGTATGCTGGAGCGTTCAGACATAGACGTTCGGCCGATTCTAAATGATCTGAACGTTTTCAGCCATTTCCCTTCCATCGCTTTCCAAAATTGGGACGAGGAAAGCTCGGATTCTGAACAAGGAGCCTAAATTTCTCCATTTTTCCCCTTGACTTATGTTTACTACTATGATAACATGCGTCAGGGCATGTATTTAGGCCCGGAGAGGAAGCGACATGCAGCACGGCGCTGGTGTTGGGCGTAGGAATACCGACGCCCGAGTACCATCCGCGTGCCTCCCCGCAACACTCCTCACCGACTTGCCCAAATCGCTCTTCTGCACTAGCCACTCGCCACTAGTCACTCACCCCTGTTCCACATTTCTACCCGGTTCTGGCCTGCGAGTAGAATGCGATGTAACTTACTCAAAACAAACGACCGCGGCATTTCTACCCGGGGCCACAACCGCACGTAGCCACACGCGAAGTTCGGTCGCGAACGCACTTTCTAATCGAGAACTCCAGTTATTAGAACCTCGTCTAACTCACAGAAAACAAACGAACGCACCCCGTTCTAATCGAGAACTTTCGACCAATCGCGGTCGCGGCAATTCTCACTTCCGCAGCGTCCGTACTAGTCACTTGCTTGCCCTGACGCAGGAAGGGTCCACTAGCAAGCGCCCCTTTCTAACCGGTTCTGCCTCACAAACAGAATCGCCTGTAACCCACTCAAAACAAACGACCGCCCCATTTCTAACCGGGGCCAGAACACACATTAAGCCCTCGATATTCCGCAGCATTTTTCCCGGCTTTTCGTCTGAACATTTCGCCACCCACCGACGTATTAGGTTGCAGGACGGCATCGCGCAGCATAGTTTCGTTGCAGGCAGGCCGCGAATGCACGCACTAGTGGGGAGGCGCTGACCATGGGAACGTTTACCGATCAACTGAAGCAGGTTCTGCGACGGCTGGGGCGCGCGCCGATGTTTACCGCCATCACGCTGATTACGCTTGCTGCGGGGATAGGCGCGAACGTCGTGATCTTCAGCGTGCTGGAAGGCGTACTGCTGAAGCCGCTGCCGTATCCGGAGCCGGACCGGTTGATTGGCGTGTGGCACACGGCGCCGGGCGTCAACATTAAAGACCTGAACATGGCGCCGTCGGTTTACTTTATCGACCGCGAGCAGAGCACTACCTTCCAGGATATCGGCGCGTATAACGAAGATTCGATGAGCGTCACCGGAACCGGCGAGCCGCAGCAGGTTCACGGTCTCGACGTTACCGATGGCACGCTGCCGCTGCTGGGCGTGGTCCCGGCGCTGGGACGCTTGTTCACTCGCCAGGACGATTCGCCCGAAGCGCCGGAGACGGTGCTGATATCGTACGGCTACTGGCGCGAAAAGTTTGGCGGCGACCCTGGCGTGATTGGCCGTTCGATCACCGTGGACGGAAAGCCGCGAGAAATTATCGGCGTGTTGCCCAAGGGATTTCAGTTTCTTGACGAGGAAGACATCGCGATCATCGCTCCGTTCAAGTGGGACCGCAGCAAAACGAAGTTGGGCAATTTCAGCTACCGCGCGCTGGCCAGGCTCAAACCCGGCATCACCATGGCGCAGGCCAGCGCTGACGTTGCGCGCATGCTTCCCATCGTCGCTCGAAGTTTTCCTCCGCCGGAAGGATTCAGCGCGAAACTTTTCGAAAGCGCGCATATCGCGCCGAATCTGCGTTCGCTCAAGCAAGAAGTTGTCGGCGATGTCGGGAGTGTTTTGTGGGTACTAATGGGCTCGATCGCGATGGTGCTGTTAATCGCTTGCGCCAACGTAGCGAACCTGCTGCTCGTGCGCGTCGAAGGACGCCGACAGGAATTGGCCATTCGCACCGCGATGGGCGCGGGACGCGGACGAATCGCCGGTGACCTGCTCTTCGAGAGCATCCTCCTCGGCGTGATGGGGAGCCTGCTCGGATTGGCGCTGGCCTATGGAGCGTTGCGCGTCTTGGTGGCGATGGCGCCAACCGGCATTCCGCGCATCCATGAAATCGGGATCGATGTCCCGGTGCTGCTGTTCACGCTGGCCATCACGCTGCTTTCCAGCTTGCTGTTTGGCTCGATTCCGATCTTCAAATACGCGGGGGCGCGGTTGAATGCCAGCCTTCGCGAGGGAGGACGCTCGCTGAGCCAGAGCCGCGAGCAGCATCGCGCGCGAAACGTTTTGGTAGTCGTGCAAGTGGCGCTGGCTCTGGTCCTGCTGATTTGCTCCGGCTTGATGATTCGGACGTTCCGCGCTTTGATGCACGTTCCTCCGGGCTTCGTCGGCGCGGACGCGGTGCAAACATTCCGCTTTTACATTCCTGAAGCGCAGATACCGGACACCGAACGTGAGCGAGTCGTCCGCATGGAAGAGGAAATTCTAAACAAACTTGCGGCCATTCCCAGCGTGTCCTCGGTCGGATTTTCGAGCTCTCTACCGATGGACGGGGAAGATTCCTACGATCTGCTTTTCGCGCAAGACCGCTCGTACGCGGAGGGCGACATTCCGCCGGTGCGCCGTTTCAACTGGGTATCGCCCGGATTCCTCGCCACGCTGGGCACGCCGCTTGTCGCCGGCCGCGACATCACGTGGGCGGACACATACCAAAAGATTCCCGTCGCGATGGTTTCCGAAAATTTCGCGCGTGAGTACTGGCATGACGCGAATAACGCGCTCGGCAAACGAATCCGCGCGGCCAGCACCGACGACTGGCGCGAAATTATCGGCGTGGTCGCGGACGTGCACGACGACGGCGTGAACAAGGACGCGCCCACCTCCGTGTACTGGCCGGTCATGATGGACCGCTTCGACGGCCAGAAAGAATCGTTGCGCCGCTACATCGCGTTCACCATCCGTAGTCCGCGCGCCGGCTCGGAAGCTTTCCTGAAGGAAGTCCGTGAGACGGTGTGGTCGGTCAATCCGAACGTCCCGCTCTCCAGCGTTCACACGCTGGGGCACTTTTACACCGAATCGATGGCGCGCACTTCGTTCACTCTGATTATGCTCGCCGTCGCCGGAGGCATGGCGCTGCTGCTCGGGATCGTGGGCATTTACGGCGTGATCGCCTATTCCGTCTCGCAGCGCACTCGCGAGATTGGCATTCGCATGGCGCTCGGCGCGCAACGACAAACGCTCATCGGTATGTTCGTTCGCCACGGATTATTGCTAGCCGGCGTCGGCATCGCTTGCGGCCTCGTCGCGTCCTTCGCCGTGATGCGACTGATGTCGTCGCTCTTGTTCAATGTGAGCCCGCTCGACCCCCTCACCTACTCCGCGGTCACCGTCGGCGTTGTCGTCACCGCCTACCTGGCGTGCTACCTGCCCTCCCGCCGTGCCGCAACCATCGACCCCATCGATGCGCTGCGCGCGGAATAGCTTGCCATCTTGTGCCGCGTGTACAATCATTGCTCTCGATACGATGAACGAACTAGCCCGAATGAACGAAGAAGAAGACAAGAGCAGCGCGCGCCCCGCTATTATTTTGCTGCTGCTGGTCATCGTCATCGCCGTCTTCTGCGTAGAGTTCGGAGCGCAGACGCTCACCTGGTTTGAAGCGCGCCACTGGGCAGCGTCAAGTCCCTGGCTCGCGTACGTTCCCCAGCCTCTCCCCGCATCTTCCGATGACACTTCAAAGGGTACGCAGGCTAAAGCCTTCGAGTACGAGTTCAACATTCCTTGGAATGTGAAAATTAAAAACGACGAGGGATTGTCTTACGTCCAGTTCGTATCCAGCGCAGGCCAGGTGGTCGTGTTCTTCGATCCCGATTCACAATTGGATGTGCTGCACGCCCTGAAATCGTCGAACCCCAGCGAATACCAGAAATTCGCGAATGTTTTCGCGAATCAGCCTATCGAATCGAATTACGGGTTGTATCAGGCGGTGTACTCGGCGTCACCGGCGCAATTCTCCCCGATCATGAAGGTGGACGAAGCGCGGCGCGACAACGTCCTGTTGCTTTGGAAATTATCTTTTGGGCCGGACCTGGAATCGATTGACGCGCCGTCGTTTTATTCGTTCGACTGGGGAAAAAATCGAGGGTTTCAGTTCGGTGATCCGGCGAAAGGCCAACCCGTTGCGCTGCGCGTTTTCGACGATAACAACCGGCAATTCCGTTTCATTTTCACCGTGACCTACGGTTCCGGCGCCAAAATCACCCAGAGCGACATCAACATGGCCGTGCGATCTCTTCAGCCCGTCCCGATCATCGAGCGCTGAGCTTCAAGCTTTGGCCTTGCTGTGGAGTCCCAACACCTTGCGGTAGTAATTCTCATACTGTGGGATCACGTCGTTGGAGCAATATTTGCTGCGGGCGTTGATGCGGGCTTGCTGGCCCATTGAGCGGCCACGGTCAGGACGCGTCAGAATTTCAAGTGCGAACTTGGCGCCGGCTTTGGGGTCGCGCGGCGGGATCAGGTAGCCGTCCACTCCGTGCGTGACGACCTCCGGCAACCCGCCCACATCTGTCGCCACCACCGGCACCTCGCAAGCCATGGCCTCCAGCGCCGCCAGGCCGAACGATTCTTCGTCGCTGGGAAGCAGAAACAGATCTGCGAGCCCCAACTTCTCCTGCACGTCATCCTGTTTCCCGAGAAAAAACACATCCTTTGAGAGGCCCTTTTTGCGAACCGCGAATTCCGCCGAGCCGCGGTCCGGGCCGTCGCCCATGAGCACCAGCTTGGCCGGAATCTTTTCGCGCACCAGCGCAAAGATTTCGATTACATCGCAAACCCGCTTTACGGGGCGAAAATTCGAGAGGTGCATCAGTATGGGTTCGCCGTTTTTCGCCCATTGCTGCCGCGCAGACTGATCTTTGCATCGCATGTACAGATCGCAGTTGACGAAATTCGGGATTACTTCGATGGGACGCTTGATTTCAAAATCGTGAATGGTGCGCTCGCGCAAATATCTGGAAATCGCCGTAACGCCGTCGCTCTGCTCGATCGAGAAGCGCGTGATGGGAAGATAGCTGCGATCGTTGCCAACGAGCGTGATGTCCGTGCCGTGCAAGGTTGTGATGAACGGCAGCCTCTTCGGAGTCGCCATCATGCGGGCCAGTAGCGCGCTCACCGAATGGGGAATCGCGTAGTGCACGTGCAGCAAGTCCAGCGAGGCTTCTTCGGCAACCTCAAACATTTTGGTTGCGAGCGCCAGAGTGTAAGGAGGGTGATCGAAAAGCGGGTACGAGGTGACTTCCACTTCGTGAAAATAAATCCGCTCGTGCGCCGAGCTAAGCCGGATCGGCATCGCGTAACTGATGAAATGAATCTCGTGGCCCCGCGCGGCAAGCTCGATCCCCAGCTCCGTCGCGACCACTCCGGAGCCGCCATACGTTGGATAGCATGTGATTCCGATTTTCATTGGCCTCACTCTACTGTAGCAGCCGCCTGCTGCGGGCAGCAACCGGTGCGTTCGCTTGCACGGCTCGTACTTGGGTGCTAGATTCGCTGCCCGGCCGCTTGCACATTAGACGCGCCGCGGGGGCACCAGGGTGGGGCGACTTGCGGGAAAAGTAGCGTTCATCACCGGTGGCGGAACGGGAATTGGCCGGGCTTGCGCGCTGATGTTTGCTGCCGAAGACGCGCAGGTCGCCGTAGCAGGACGCAGGAAAGAGCCCCTTGAGGCAGTTGTCCGCGAGATTCAGGCGGCTGGCGGCAAAGCATTGGCGGTAACGTGCGATGTCGTTATTCGTCGAGAGGTGGAAGCTGCGATTTCGAGCGTTGTGCAGCATTTTGGCCGGCTCGACACTGTCGTGAACAACGCCGGAGCCGTGGTCGTTGCAACGGCGGAAGAAACTTCGGACGAAGACTGGAGCCGGGTGCTGGCGATAAATTTGACCGGAACATTTCAGGTGTCGCGCGCGGCAATTCCGATCCTGCGCAAGTCCGGAGGAGGTTCGATTGTCAATATTGGGTCGTACCTCGGGATCGTTGGCCGCCAGAGTCGCGCTGCGTATTGCGCGGCAAAAGCGGGGGTCGGCGGATTGACGCGGGCGATGGCGCTCGATCACGCGAAGGACAAGATTCGGGTGAATTGCGTGTGCCCGGCGATCGTTGAGACCGAGATGTCGCTGCTTTTCCTGTCCAAGGCGGCCGATCCGGAAGCGGCGCGAAAGCAGCGCCTCGCGGAGCTTCCACTCGGACGCTTCGGAAAGCCGGAAGACGTCGCGCTGATGGCTTTGTATCTCGCGTCCGACGAGTCTTCGTGGGTCACCGGCACTGTGTTTCCAATCGACGGGGGGCAGACAGCTTCCTGACATGGCGCGAACTTCCAAGCCGACTGAATATCTTTCCGCGAGTGACGTGCAAGAACGTATCCGGTCGAGCAATACGGCAAAACAGCTTGGTTTCATCATCGATAAAGCGGAGCGGGGAAAAGTAACGATTCGTATGCCTGTGGAGGAGTTTCACAAGCAGGTTTACGGTGTGGTTCACGGCGGGGTACTCGCGGCACTGGCCGACACAGCGGGAGGGCTGGCGACATACATGGATTGCCCGCGCGGAACGCGAGTGGCTACCGTGGAGATGAAAATCAATTTTCTCGAGGCGGTGGAGGCGGGCACCGTGTTCGCCGAAGCTGAGGTGGTGCGCCGAGGAAGGCACATTGCGGTTGTGGACTGCGACGTGCGCGATGACCGGGGTAGGCTGGTTGCCAAGGCGCTGATGACGTTTTTCGTGGGCCCGTTTAGAAAGAACCGAAAGAGCCGCTCGTAATTATCTGCGCTCCTTCACACTCTCCGTTAGACCCTTCGCGCGGCTGAACTACTGGCCGTTCGTGCCGCCTTGCGCGGCTTCGTCGCCATCCTTGTAGAGGTACTTGATGGAGTGCTTGTAGAGCAGGATGTTAGGGCTTCCGTAGCGGGTGAGCTTGATGCATTCCCGGTCATACCATTCCACGGTGCCGCGCAGGACTTCGCCGTCATTGAGAACCACGGCGACGGGGGTCCGCGACTGCATCTGTTTCACGAAGTAAAAATTCTCAGCGTGGGTCTGCTCGGGGGGCGCCGGTTTCTTGCGCGGGGGCACCTGCTGCGGGACTGCTTGGACCGCGCGAGGCGCGGCAAATTGGTCCTTCACTTCGGTAAGGCTGGGGCGGAAAAGCTTGCGATTTACCATATAAGTGCTCCTTGCACCTTCTATATCTGTTATGACTGCGGGAAAAGAGATTCGGTTGCAGATTTTAATAAAAAAGTCGAAATTTTCTTTTTTCCTAGCGGGTTGCAAGCGAGGCGATGTGAGCGTCGAGGCCTAGTTGCCGGCCCACATTACGCCGCAAGCGGCTATCCAGCACGTCCAGACCCTGGGTAGCCCGCAAAATCCATTCAAAATTTACTTTTCGTCCGAGGGCCTCAAGTTCCCGGCGTAAATCCGGGTTTCGAGGCAAGCTATGTTTCTGGCCTTGGGAAAATTCCAGAACATCACTGAGGAGACTATAAAACAGGTCCAGAATATTTTCAAACGATTCCTTTTCGCGTTTGGCGAGCTGGGCGGTGGCGGCGAAAATCTGGCCGGACTTTTCTCCGGTGACGGCTTGCTCCAGCAGCGTCAAAATAATTCTGCGCAGGCGCGATGATTCCTGCAAATCGAGCGTGAGCGCCATTCCCGGGCTGCCGCAGGACAATTGCGCGAGCAGTTCGCGCTCCGGGGCTTTCGCATCGGTGCGCTCCTTCAGGAAGGCTTCCATTTGTTCTTGGCGAACCGGGGCGAAATGGAATTGCAGGCAGCGCGAACGGATGGTGGGCAGCAAAGAGTCGGGAGTGGGCGCGAGCAGGATCAAGGTGGCGGAGTCCGGCGGCTCTTCGAGGATTTTCAGGAACAGGTCGGCGTCGTTCCAACGCATGGTGTCCGCGCCGTCGAGAATGAACACGCGGCGGCGGCCGTGCGGCTGGAAATAGGCGGCGCGTTGAACGGCGCGCAATTGGCCGACGCGAATCATGGGGCGCGCGACGGGAGTGCGCAGGCGCACGGGGTCGGGGACGATGAGCCAAACATCGGGATTGGTTTCGATGAGAAGCGGCATGCGCTCGACCATGGCTGCGTCGGCGCTTTCGCCGCGTTCGGCGAGTCCCAGTTCGATGAGAGGCGCGGGATCGGCAAGACGCGCGATTTTTTTGCAGGGTTCGCACTCGCCGCAGAAATCGTCCTTCAGGCGCTCGCAGTTGGCGGCTTGGGCGAACATTCGCGCCAGCGTGTATTTTCCGATGCCGCGCGGGCCGGTGAAGAGCAGAGCGCTGGGGACGCGTTCTCGGCGGAGCATACCTCGAAGGGCGCTGACGATGCGTTCGTTGCCGAGAAATTCGCTGAAGCCCATGTTATTTGTTCGCTCGCAGAGGGGGAGTGGCGTGCGCTTGCACGGCCCCAAGAATATCCTGATGAATTGATTCGGCTGAGCGCAGCGCGCTCGCGCTGGCGTCGTAACATTCGATTTTCAGCCAATTCGGCTGGTGCGCGAGCTGGTCATAGACTTCCGAAGTTGCTGCAAGGTGCGCGAGATTGGATTCTTGAATATCGCGCTGCAATTTTGTGTAGTTGCGGGCCGCTTTTTCGCCGATCAGGCGGTGAGCTTCGGCGGGAGGCACGCGCAAGTAGATGACGAGATCTTCGGCGGGCAGGGCGTACACCTGATATTCGAGCTGCCGGAGCCATTGCAGAAATTCGGTGCGCTTTTCGAGCGGGACGCGGGCGCCTTGATGCGCGAGATTCGATCCGACGTAACGGTCGGCGAGGAGCATTTTTCCGGAGGCGAGATCCGATTCGATTTTCGGCTTGGCTTCCAGGCGGTCGCCGGCGTAGAGCAGGGCAGAGAAGTGCGCGTCCACGGCTTCGAGCGAGCCGAATTCGCCATTCAGGTAGCGCGCGGCGAGTTTGCCGAAAAAACCGTCGTAACGTGGGAAGCTGATTTGCGCGAACGGCAGGTTGCGCGAGGCGAAGGCGCGGGCGAGCATGTCGAGCTGAGTGCGCTTGCCGGAGCCGTCGATTCCTTCGAGAACGATAAATTTTCCGCGGGGGGGCATTGGATTGGGGAAGAGTCTAACATAGAGATCAGTGGCTAGTGGCGAGTGACGAGTGCCTAGAAAAGCTGCTTAATCAGAGGTCGTGAGCCGCGGTGCGCGATCCGTGGGAGGCAGCGTTTGGGCTTCGTTGTTTTGTGGCACGACCACGGCGCTGCGGAAAGGGCAAAACCCGAGAGGCTTGACACCCGGCCCTGGCTCGGCTGACCGTTGTGAAATATTGCGAATTGGTTATTCGAACTAGCGGGCGATCAGTTTTCGGCGTAAGGGTGCCAAGCCGAGAAGGCCGGTGCCGAGGAGCAGAAGCGAGCTGGGCTCCGGGCTGATGACAGCGCCTTCCAATAACCGGCCCTCATCACCTTCAAACTCAGTGCATCCAGCGTTGCAATACCCCTCAAGGGCGAACAGGCCAACTACACCGCCCGCACTCGTCAAATTACTTTCAAACTCCATGACTAAAACCGGGGTACCCGCTGCATACGAATTGTTAGCCATAATCACAAGGTCGTCAGGCGAGAAGTCGCCGTCGTCCACAACCGTGTAGGTGGCTCCGGGAAGAGCAAATCCGGCCAGAGTGACGACATTGATGTCGCTGTAGAGGCCCGTGACAGCGTTGTAGTTGAAGGACCCGGAGGCTGTGGCGTCGTCGTCAGTGATTACACCAGATAGTGTCCAAGTTTGGCCGCTATCTGCTGAGGCAACTGAGGGTATGGCGAGGAAAACCATCAGGGCTGCAGCTAGAGTCAGGGCCCACAAAGTCCTCTTGTTCATATCGCCCCCTTAATCCCAAGGAAAACAGTGATGCGTCGAGAGCAAGTCAACTTCCATACTTCGCTATAGTGATAACAAAGAACATGTTCTTGGCCTTCCATCTTCTCGGACAAATGGATTACACATCCTCGGAAAGATTTTGTCTTTATTGTTCGGACTAGGCCAGAGAAATAAGTTGGCGCTTGAAAATATCACTTTAAATATCAGGTTATCAGGACAGGCGCTATTTCGTAGCCAAGATTGCCTGGCCGAGGTGGTAGGACAGATGGTTGGTGCGGCTCAGCAGGATTGCGAAACGGTTGCGCAGAGGTTCCTTGGCGAAATCTTCCTCCGAGACGGAGGCGTGCTTCTGAAGCCAGTCGGCGGGCGAAAGGGTTGCGAAGCCGGCGCGCAGTTTTGCGTTCACTTCGGTCCAAGCTTTCTTTATTAGTTCGGCGGAAGGCGTGTGTGGGGAGGCTTTGTCCGGATTTGAAAGGAAAAGATCGTCGAACTCGGGATGGAGCCGCGGGCCTAAGCCGAGCAGCGGGAGCATGCGGTCATGAACTGCGGTGAGATGTCCCCAGAGGTAGATTAAACGATTTTTGCCGGGCGCGATTTCTTTTGCGTGCTGATCGGGAGTAAGGCTGGAAAAGAGCTTGTCGGCGCGGTCGATGGTGATGTCCCAGAGATTTAGAGCTCCGGATGAAAATAATTGCTCGTTCGCCATGTGAAGGTCTCCTTGGTGCGGCGTTCCGTATGCGATCAGTTTAATTTGCTTTCCCGGCGAAGGATTGGATTCTGCGTCGAGGGGGTTGGGTTCAGGTTTTTGGCTTAGATTTCCGGGGATGAATCGAATTGTGATTTAATGAGGGAGAGGGGAGCTGATGCCCGAAGCGAACGACGAACGGTGCGGAAAATGCGGGACGGATATTGATCCTACGCGGCGAGTGGACTTTACGCTGAAGGATGGGACGAGAGTTTGCGATTCTTGTTTTGTGAAAGGAACGGCGAGACCGGGCAATCCTGATGAGAAATCGTGATGAAGGCCATGGGTTCGAACGACCTTTCTAAATCCGTGATGAAGTCGATCAGTTCGAACGAGCTTTCTAGATTACGGGCGCTGGGGATCTGCCGACATCGTGAAGGGAGCTGGGCGGAAACTTAGTGGCTGGAGTTCGCGAAAAGGGATAACATTCCGGCTCGTGGACACGCAGCGCGGTCATATCGCGAAATTCGGGGCGGTGCGAGATCACTGCGCGGTTTTCAAAATTATTCGTATAAACATGCCGACCTCTCGACGAGGAACTGCGCGCGCTGCGTGGATGCGAAGAGAGCGGGCATGAGTTACAGCCCCAGGCACATGAAATGGTGGGGCTGGGGCGAGGTCGGAGTGGGTTTTGATTCCGGCCGGCATCCCGGCTTCTGGCCCTTCGCGAAAAAACAGCTTGGTATCGAACGAGAAACTTCTCCTACACTTCCAGTCCCGCTCGAAGAAGTGCAACTGCCCGAGGCGATCGTCAGGCCCCGCTTTCTGGCGGAACTGAAATCCACTTTACAACCTGAGCAGGTTTGCGACAGCCGGTACGAGCGCGTGATTCACGCGTACGGCAAAGGCTTTCGCGATCTGTTTCGATTGCGGCGCGGATGGGCGGAAGGCGCTCCGGATCTGGTGGTTTATCCGGAGAGCGAAATTGAGGTTTTGGTGACGCTGCGAGCGGCGGCGCACCACGACGTGATGGTGATTCCGTTCGGCGGCGGGTCGAATATTTCCGGGTGTTTGGAGCGGATGGGAAGCGAGCGGATGGTGGTGTCGCTGGACATGCGGCGGATGCGGCGAGTGCTGGAAGTGGATGCGGAATCGTTTACGGCGCGCATAGAGGCGGGAGTTTTTGGGCCCGATCTGGAAGCGCAATTGAGTGCGCATGGCATGACGCTGGGACATTTTCCGGATTCGTTTTTGCACTCGACGCTCGGCGGCTGGATCGCGACACGATCTGCGGGCATGCAGAGCGATAAGTACGGCAAGATCGAGGATATGGTGATTGCTCTGCGCATGGTGACACCCGAAGGAGTGCTGGCGACGCGGAAGGTGCCTAATTCGTCGAATGGGATCGACGTGAATCATTTGTGCATCGGGAGCGAGGGGACGCTGGGGGTAATCACAGAAGCGACGATGCGGATTCATCCGCGGCCAGAGGCGCGGTTCGTTCCCGCTTATTTGTTTGCCGATTTCGAGGGCGGATTGCAGGCCATGCGCGAATGCGTGAGCAGAGAGTGCATGCCGTCGATGGTGCGGCTGAACGATCCGGACAAGACGGCGTTGTCGCTGGCGTTTAAGCCGGCGGCGTCGCGGATTTCGCAAACGGCCAGCAAAATATTCAAACGGTATCTAAGTGTGAGGGGTTTTGATTTGCCGCGGGCTTGCTTGATGATGACGGCGTTCGAGGGGCGCAGAGAAAATGTGGCGCACCAAATGCGGCGTGTGAATGCGATTTACAGGAAGTTCGGCGGAGTTAGCCTGGGGGCGAGCGCGGGGAAATCGTTCGAGGCCACGAAATACGATTTTCCGCACATTCGCGATTTTTTGCTGGAGCGCGACGTCACTGCGGACGTGAGCGAGACTTCTACGGTCTGGAGCAACATTGTTCCTTTATACAAGGCGACGATGGCAGCGATAAAGGAGGGCGTTTTGGAAAGCGGCGTGCCGGCGTTTAGCGGCTGCCATATTAGCCATACGTATCGCAGCGGGGCCAGCGTTTATTTTACGTTTGGATTTATGCAACAAGCGGGACGCGAGATGGAACAGTATCTGAGGGTCAAGAGGGCGGCGCAGCAGTCGTTCATGGATCATGGTGCGACGCTTTCGCATCATCACGGAGTCGGCACGGAACATTTGCCTTGGCTGGCCGCGGATATTTCGCCGCTGGGTGTGAAGGCTGTGGCGGCGATCAAGAAGGGACTCGACCCGGGGAATGTTATGAATGCGGGGAGGCTGCAGCCGACCGCAAATCCGTTCGAGGAATGGTCGCGGATTGGCGGAACTCCCAAGGTGAAGTTGAAGGCCAAAGCAAAAGCGCAATCGCAGGGGTAGTCGGCTCACAAGGTTGATATCGCAAATCTCGTCTCTCAGCGGCTAAAGCCGCAGGGATTTTGCATCATTTGCGGCACGACTGAAGTCGTGCCCTGACGAAAATCCTAGCGAAACTTACGGCAGGTTCAAGCTTTACGATTGCCGTTCTTCATGCGAGTGAACTCCATGGTGCCGTCGTTTAGTTTGGAGAATTTTAGCGCGGCCATGTCCATCGCGTAATTCTGATACAACCTCCACGGCTTTTTCGATCCTTGCTTGGGGAGAATCTCGCTCGACCTTTGCAGATAACCGGACGTTAGTGTGAGGGCGGGCTGTTCGAGGATGCTGGGGTCGCGGCGGCGCGGGGTGCAGTAGGCGTAGCCATGCGCGTCCATATAATTCAGCAGGCGGCAGATGTATTTTGATGTGAGATCGCACTTCAGGGTCCAGGAAGCGTTGGTGTAACCGAAACACCAGGCGAAGTTGGGGATGTCGCTATTCATCATTCCTTTGTAACCGAGCGATTGCGAGGGATTGATGGGGGCGCCGTCGATAGAAAATTGCAGGCCGCCGAGGAGCTTTAGCTTCAGTCCAGTCGCGGTGACGATAATGTCCGCTGGGATTTCCTCGCCTGATTTCAAGCGCAGACCTGTTTCGGTGAACGTCTCGATCTCGTCGGTGGCAATCGAAACTTTTCCCGCACGGATGGCGAGAAAGAGATCTCCGTCGGGAACCAGGCACAGGCGCTGGTCCCACGGGTTGTAACGCGGAGAAAAATGCTTTTCGACATCGTAATCCGGGCCTAGAAATTCACGGACGTAGCCCTGAATCACTTTTTTTGTGCCGTCGGGCTTTCGGCGCGCCAGGTTGTAGAAGTACATGCCGAGAAGAACGTTCTTCCAGCGAACGAAGTGATGCGCAACCGAGGCAGGGAGATAGCGGAGCATCCATTTCGCGATGGGGTCTTCCGAGGGGCGCGCGACGATGTAGCTCGGCGAGCGCTGCAGCATGGTTACGTGTGCGGCTGACTTGGCGAGTTCTGGAACCAGCGTTACGGCGGTGGCGCCGCTGCCGATTACGACGATGCGTTTGCCTTTGTAGTCGAGATCTTCGGGCCAATGCTGCGGGTGCACGAGGAGGCCGCGATATCGGTCCATGGCCGGCCAGCCGGGCATGTAACCCTCGGAGTAGTCGTAGTAGCCGGTGCACATGTGCAGAAAATTGCAGGTGAAGCGGGCGGGATTTCCTTCCGGGCCGGTGGCGTCAACGGTCCAAAGGGCGTGCGGCGAAGACCACGAAGCGCGATTGACCTGGTAACCAAATTGAATTTTGCGGTCGATGCCAAATTCGCGCGCGGTTTCCTGGAGATATTTGAGGATTACCGGGCCGCCGGCGATGGACTTTTTGTCTCGCCAGGGGCGGAAACCGAAGCCGAGGGTGTACATGTCGGAATCGGAACGGATTCCGGGATAGCGGAAGAGATCCCAGGTTCCGCCCAGGGCGTTTCGGCTTTCCAGAATGGTGAAAGACTTTGTGGGACATTTTGTCTGGAGGTGATAGGCCGCGTCGATTCCGGAAAGACCCGCGCCGACGATCAGCACGTCGAAATGCTCGGGGCGTCCTGCGGCTGTCGCGGACAGAGAGGCGCTCTGAGGAGATATTGCCGTGTCGGCCATCTACACTACCTCGCGTTCGACGTTGAACTGGTGAAAAGAATCATTCGAAGATATTGCATGGTACGGAGCGCCATATCAATAGGTGGAATGGCGCCGCCGCTGAGGATGTGAATGTATCTCGGCTGCTACCGGATTAGGAACGTATTGCGTCCGGTAACACGCGGGCCTACAATTTGGCTTATGCGCTCTGGGATTGTGTTTCGGTTCATCCTGCCGGGTGTCGTTTTGGCCCTGGTTTATCCTTCGCTGACCTGCGCTCAGCTTCCGCCGAAACTCGAACGCTGTCTTCCGTATCCGACTTACGCTCAAGAGATCAGGGACATGGATCAAGAGATAGCTGCAAGAATGGAAATGAAAGAGCCTCAAAGACCTATCGAAGAGCCGCAAAGAATTGTGATTGACGAAGTTGAGTTTGATGGGCCGATACACATTTCAGATTCCGACCGACAGCAGCTCATCTCCGAGTTGAAGCAGCGAGACTATCACGCCGGCTCCGATTGGTTGAGCGAGGTACAAGAGATTTGGATCAGAGGCATGTGGCGGGACCGGGGTTATTTCAAGGTGGAAGTAACCGCGAAGGAAGAGATTCTAAGAAAGGATTCCGCGGGCGAGCACGTTTCGATAATCGTTCATGTTGACGAAGGGGCGCGGTATCGGTTGGGGAGCATTCAGTTTCGAAGTTCCGATCCGGACGTGCCACTGGCATTTTCGCTAGAAGAATTGCGGAAGCTGATACCCATGAGCGAGGGAGACATTTTCGCTGCCGATAAAATCAGGATGAGTCTCGACGCACTGAAGCGTTTGTACGGCTCCCAAGGGTATATCGATTTTGTGGTGATGCCCATTACCGAAATTGATGACGGCCCCGAGCACCGCATCTCCATCGTGATGGAGTTGGATCAGGAAAAACAATATCGGCTGAGCAAGATCGAGGTGTTAGGGCCTAATCCCGCCATAGAAACTCTCTTGAAGTCAAAACTGAAGCCGGGGGACATCTTCAATCCGGAAGCTATTGAGAATTTGCTCAAGGAAAACGAATCAGTGTTACCGCCAGACATCTCGCCTAAAGACGTTGAGCTCCGTCGCAATGTGAAGAACGGCACGGTTGATTTGCGGTTCAACTTTCAAACCTGTCCACAACTTCAAGATTGATCCCCAATCCCCTCAGCCGGCGAGCGCCGGGCCAATATGCACTTCACCGAACTGTACGGCAGACGACGAATTCCAGGTTCCAATTTATGCGATTTCTGGCGTGCGCTGGCGTGCGTGGTAGAATCGCGCGCGATGGCGACGGAAAGAACTGAAATTGCGCAGAATCTTGCGCGGATTCGGGAGCGCGTGGCGCGTGCGGCCGGGCGCGCGGGGCGGCGCGTGGAAGATGTGACAATTGTTGCGGTGTCGAAGACATTTCCGTTCGAGGCGATTCGCGCGGCGTACGAGGCGGGGTTGCGGCACTTTGGGGAGAATCGGGTGCAGGAGTGGGAGTCGAAGGAGGCGCGCGTCGCGGACCTGGATGCGACGTGGCATCTGATTGGGCATCTGCAGAGCAATAAGGCGCGGAGAGCGGCGGGGATTTTTGATCGCGTGGATTCGGTGGATAGTTTAGGGCTGGCGCAGAAACTTGATGCGGCGGTGGGGGAAGGCGGAGCCGCGAGCGGCAAACCTTTGCGAGTGCTGATTGAAGTGAGGCTCGGTGACGAGGCTACCAAAAGCGGCGTGGCGGAATCGGATTTGGCGATGCTGGCGGAGGGCGTTTCTGGGTTCGCACATTTGGAATTGTTGGGGCTGATGACGATTCCGCCGTTTCTGGATGATCCGGAACGGGTGCGGCCATATTTTTCTAAGTTGCGGGAGCTTCGGGAGGATTTAGTTCAACGCGTTGGCAGCGCGCTGCCTGTGCTTTCGATGGGGATGAGCCACGACTTCGAAGTTGCGGTGGAAGAGGGCGCGACGGAGATTCGAGTCGGGACGGCGCTTTTCGGCGAACGGAAATCGAGTCAATAGTTCCGCGGCATTACGAGTAGCGGAGCCAGCGGAACATTTCGACCAGGGAGGGGCGCTTGCCGTACATCAGGATTCCGACGCGATAGATTTTTGCGGAGGCGTAGATGGAGCCGATGGTGGTGAGAAAGAGCAGGACTAGAGCGAGGACGATTTGCCACGCGGGAGGCGTCAGCAGCGAGATGCGCAGAGCCATCAGCACGGGCGAGAAGAAGGGAATTTCGGAGAGGACGACGGACGTGGTGGAACTCGGGTCGTTGAGGACTACGCTGTAGATCACCATGCAGAAAACGAGCGGGGCCATGGCGATCCATTGCAATTGCTGAGCGTCCTGCTCGTTGGAGCAAGCTGCGCCGATGGCGGCGAACATCGCGGAATACAGAAAATATCCGCCGAAGAAAAAGATTCCGGCGTAGAGCACGAGCGAAATCGGGATGTGAACTCCGGACAAAGCCGAGCCCGCGCCCATGCCGGCCGCGGCGAGAGCGCCGTAAGTGAAAAGCAGCGCCGTGGAAATCATCCAGATGGCGAACTGAGTGAACGCGGCTGCGGCTACTCCCAGGATTTTCCCGCAGAGAAGTTCGAACGGAGTTACGGCCGAGATCAGGACTTCCATGGTGCGGGTGGTTTTTTCTTCGAGGACCGAGCGCATAGTGATGATGCCGTACATGAGAAGCGCGGTGTAGAGCAGGATCACCAGAGCGATGGCGATGCCGATACTTTGGCCTTTCTCCACGGACTCGCCGGCTTCGCTGACTTTGAGGAGCTTGAGGTCCGTGCCGCGTAGAATTTCTTTGACGTCGTCCAAATGGACGCCGCGGTCGCTGAGCCTGGCTGAGATTACGGCCTGATCGACGGCGCCGGAAAGCGGGCCGATGAGAGCGAAATTATCGGGATTGCGCATGTGGAGCTCGAAGGATTGGGTGGCGTCGGCGGGAATCCAAAGGTAGGCGTCGATCTTTTCGGAGTTAATCCGCGAGCGCAGGTCCTGTTGCACGGCGTCGGGAGACGCCGGGTGAACGATGGTTTCCACGATGGTGAATTCCGGCTGGCCATTTTCGAGTTTGCCGTCCAGGTTGTGAGTAATGGGTTGGGCCAGCGTGCCGGAATTGTCCACGACAACAAGCCGCATGGTTTGGCTGGGTCTGTGGCGCACCAAAAATATAATCAGCAGGCAAAACGCCACGCCCAGCAGAGGCACGAGGATCGTTCCAATGATGAAGCCTTTGGTCTTCACGCGGGTTAAATATTCGCGCTTTATGATCAGGCGAAGTTTACGCACGGGTGGTCCTATCGATAAAGATTTCGTTCAGCGAGGGCTCGAGCAGCTCGAAGCGAGTGATAGAAACGTTCGCTTGCACGGCAGCCTTCAAGATTTCCTGCGGGTCGGCGCCGGGCTTGAGTTTGGCTTCCACACCGTTTCCGAGACGCGTTAGGTTGATGATTGCAGGACTGCTCAAAAAATTGTCGTTGCCGGTGAACTCGATATGCAGCGTGTTCTTGCCGTAGGACTGCTTGATGGCGCGGATTTCGCCGTCGAGGACGTTGCGGCCTTTGTCGATCAGGCAAATCGAATCGCACATTCGCTCGACCTGCTCCATGCGGTGGGTGGAGAGGACGATGGTGGAACCTTTTGAGCGCATCTCGAGCATGATTTCCTCGACCGTGGCGGCGTTCACCGGATCGAGGCCGGAGAAGGGCTCATCGAGAATCACGAGCGGCGGCTTGTGGATCACGGCGGTGATGAACTGGACCTTTTGCTGCATGCCTTTCGACAGATCGAGAAGTTTTTTTCCGGACCAGTCTGCCAACCCGAGCCGCTCAAGCCATTCCTTGGCGCGGCGGCCGGCTTCCTCTTCCGTGAGGCCGTGAAGAGCGGCCAGGAAAACGATGATGTCGAGAACTTTCATCCGCGGATATAGGCCGCGCTCTTCGGGGAGGTAACCGATGAGGTCGCGAGTGCTATCGCTGACCGGCTGGTCGAGGACCTTGATCGAGCCTTCGTCGGGGACGAGGATATTCATGATCATGCGAATGGTGGTGGTCTTGCCGGCTCCGTTGGGGCCGAGCAGGCCGAGGATGGCTCCCTGGCGAACGCGCAAGTTGACGCCGCTGACGGCGGTTACGGCGTCGTAGGATTTGGTGACGTTTTCGAGTGTGATGGCGTCCATGTGTGTTGTTGGCGGTCGATTCTGATACGCAGTGAGAGCGCGAAATATTACCTGAAGTTCGCGGCTGGCGCGTATTTATTTTATGGCTTGTAGAATCAATTGCTTACATCGAGTAGGACTGAGATGGCGCTGCGGCGATTGCTGGCCGAGCGTTTGAACGCGATGGTGGCGGCTGTTAGAATCGTGACGGGCGAAACCCGCCGCACGAAGCGAGTTTCAGTTGCGGGTGCGACGCGCGCGCAGGCGATTGCGGCGCCCGGTCTTTGAGATCGTTCTAGGGGCAGGTGACGTTATGCCGGACATTAAAGCAATTCAAGCGGAGATGCGCGGCAACAAGATTGATGGCTGGCTTTTTTACGACCACCATCATCGCGATCCGATCGCGGCGAACATTCTGGGCCTGGGCGGAAACGGAATGGCGACGCGCCGGTGGTTTTATTTTATTCCGGCGAAGGGCGAGCCGCGCAAGCTGGTGCACAGAATCGAACAAGGCGCGCTGGACGGGCTGGAGGGGAAGAAACTGGTGTACTCGGGTTGGGAAGAGCTGCACAAGAATTTGCCGAAGTTGCTGGCCGGAAGCAAAACTATCGCGATGCAGTATTCGCCGGAAAACAATATTCCGTACATCGGGTTGGTGGACGCGGGGACCATCGAGCTTTTGCGCAAGTTCAAGAAGAAGATCGTAAGCTCCGCGAATCTGGTGCAGAAATTTGAAGCGAGCTGGTCGCACGAGCAAGCGCAGGGACATTTTGAAGCTGGAAGAATCGTGGATCGCATTACGCGCGAAGCATTTGAACGCGCCGCGGCGTTCGTGAAGGAAGGGAAGCCGCTGACGGAAGATCAACTGCAGCAATGGATCGTCGATGAATTTCGCGCGCGAGGATTGACCAGCGCCGAGCCGCCGATTGTTGCGGTGCAGCCGAACAACGGGAATCCGCACTATGAGCCGGTAGCAGGTTCTTCGAGGCCGATTCGAGCGGGCGACTTGTTGCTGCTCGACATCTGGGCCAAGCGCGCGATCGCGGGGAGCGTTTATTATGACATTACGTGGGTTGGGTATCTTGGCAATCGAGTGCCGGATTCTTACGCGAAGATTTTTCGCATCGTTCGCGAGGCGCGAGACAATGCGGTGAAATTTATCCAGGAAGCGGTTGCCAAGGGACGGGAAATTCACGGATGGGAAGTGGATAAAGTGGCGCGCAAGACGATTGAGAAAGCCGGCTACGGCAAGTATTTCGTGCATCGCACGGGGCACAGCATCGGGCAGGAAGTTCACGGCAACGGCGCGAATATGGACGGGCTGGAAACGCGGGACGACCGCAAGATCGTTCCGCGCACCTGCTTTTCGATCGAGCCGGGAATTTATCTGCCGGAGTTCGGCATACGGAGCGAAGTGAACGTATATGTGGACGAAAAAGAAGCGCGCGTGACCGGTGCGGTACAGGAAGAAATCCTTCCTTTGCTGGTATGAGCTGTGAACCTACTTCGTGAATAACGACAATCCTACTGGTGGAACATCATCGCCCGACGCTCTGGCGCAGGATAGCCCCGGAAATGGCGCGGGCGCGAGCCAACGCGAAATCAGGCGGGATGTCTTGGCGCCGTTCATCGCTGTCGCTGCCTGGATTGTTCCGGGCCTGGGCCACCTGCTGCTGCGGCGTTGGGGCCGCGCTTTGATTTTTTTTCTCTCGGTCGGGGGACTCGCGATTAGCGGTTATCTGCTGCGCGGAAATGTGTTTCCGCCGCGGACGGGAGAAGCGTTCGGCACGCTCGGTTTTCTGGCAGATGCGGGGGCGGGAATATTTTATTTTCTGTCGCGGTTTTTTGAAGCGGCAGGGCCGGATGTCTCGCGCGCGGCGGGTGACTACGGGACGCGATTCATCGCCGCGGCCGGAATCGTGAATCTGCTGAGCGTTTTTGACGCGTACGAAATCGCGCTGGGCCGGAGAACGATGTGATCGCAACCTGGGCGGAAGTCGTCAAGGCGGGCGGCGCGCCTCAGATTTCTCATTTCGCGGCAATGTGCTTGTTCGCTTTGCTGGTTTCCGTGGCGCTGGCGGCGTTGACGAAGAGGACGGCGTTGGAACGCGCGAAGTATGCGGCGTCTTGTTTCTTGAAGTTTTTGGCGGTGGGGATCGCGATTGGCTGGCTGATGTACCCCTTCTCGCATTGAAGTCTGCCGGGAATTTTCGCGATGTTTGATACTTTTTTTGCGGCTGCGGCGATGTTAAAGTCGATTAGGGTGCCGAGGTAGCTCAGTTGGTAGAGCAGCCGATTCGTAATCGGCAGGTCGGCGGTTCAAGTCCGCCTCTCGGCTCCAGCTTTTTGTAGAAGCGTTCGATGCGATCGGTTGTAGAAGCCCCGCGCGTGACACCCTCATTTTGTAGCCGGCCACACGTACTCTGCGCATGAGCTAGGAGTTCCACTTCGGAAATTCCGGTTAATTTAAATTTCTAAAGAATTTTGGCGAGGGTATGCTTTTTAAGGGGGCGTTCGCTAGGCGATCTCTTCCGCGCGGGCGCTCCAATCATTTTTTCGTGTGATTCTGCAAAGTGGTGAAACAGAGATGGCACTCCTTGGGATCAATATTTCCGTTTTTCGGGGAACAGGCTCGATAACATCGAGACGCGTAAGAATTTCATTTGTGGTGACGGCCATTTTATGGCCAGGTCTGCTGTGCTGTTCCGGAGCGTTCGCGCAACAAAGCAAGATCGGAAACTTGACGGGGCAAGCCAAGCGGGGGAAAGAATTGTACGGACGCTACTGCATGGGCTGCCACGGTCCGCGGGGAGACGGAGAAGGGGAGAACGCTGCATACGTAAATCCGAAACCGCGCGATTTCACGATGGGACTGTTCAAGTGCCGCTCCACACCTTCGGGAAGTATTCCGCTGGACAGCGATTTGTTCGACACGGTAGCAAGAGGTCTTGACACCACGGCGATGCCGCGCTGGTTCCCACTGACACCACAAGAACGCGCGGACTTGGTTGCTTATGTGAAAAGTTTTTCGGCGCGTTTCGTGGTCGAAAAACCGGACCCGGCAGTGAAAATTCCGCCGGAAACACCGGCCACGCCCGAGAGCATCCAACGCGGCAGCGAGGTGTATCAATCCCTGAAATGCTTCGAGTGCCACGGGGAAAAGGGACGCGGCGATGGCCCTTCCGTCTCGTCGCTTCGCGACAGCAAGGAGAACCCGATCGTCCCTTACGATTTCACGATTGGAACGCGCTTCAAGTGCGGGGAATCCGACTGGGACCTGTATCGTATTTTTATGACGGGACTGGACGGAACGCCGATGCCGGGATATGTGAACTGGGTGACATCGCAACAGGCTTGGGACCTGGTGCATTATTTGCGGACACTGCAGGCCGGATATGGAACAAAATCCAAAACGGACATTCACAAGGGTCTAATGGCAAGGAGATAACTGTGGGAAAATTCATCAAGAACAGGCGCGCAATATTCGGGCTGGCGCTCTGGCTTGCGGCTGTTTCATTCGCGGGCCGCGCTGCCGCGCAGTCAGACTACACCACCATTGCGATGGGAGACGCGGGAACCATTAGCGGGACGGTTCGTTGGTCCGGTCCGCTTCCGAAAATTCCCAGACTGCCGATAACGAAGAATGCCGAGGTGTGCAATCCGGATGGGGAGAAAACGCGCGATCTCGAGCGATTGGTGATCGGCGCGGACGGCGGAGTGGCCAACACCGTGGTATATCTGAAGAACATCAGCAAAGGCAAAGCGATGGATCTTCCGGAAGCGCGGCAGCATTTGGACCAGAAGTCGTGCCGCTACGTTCCGCATATCCTGCTCGTGGCCCAGGGCACGGACTTGCAAGTGGAGAGCAGCGATCCCATTCTGCACACGGTGCACATGACGGGGGCGGCATCCGATAACGTTCCTTTTCCGTTCCAAAACCAGTTCATTCCCATCCCCATGCGGCGGAGTGGGGTGGTGGATTTGAAGTGCAACGCCGGGCATGTGTGGATGAACGCAGAAGTTCTGGTGGTGAAGCACCCGTATTACGCGGTCACCGACGAGCATGGTTTTTTCAAGCTTACGGACGTTCCACCGGGGGAGTACGAAATCGAGGCATGGCATGAGGGTTGGCGAATCGCTTCGGAGCAAAAAGTTCTAGATGTGGGGTCGCAGGTTGAGGTGAGCCGACCGGTGTATAGCGCGCCGAAGACGTGGACGAAGAAAGTGGTTGTGCTGACGGGCCAGACAAGCGAAGTGCAGTTTTCGATCTCCGAAAACTAGATTGAGGCGGCCGACAAATCAACTTAGCGCTCCAAGCCACAACCAGCGCAGATCGAAGTTCGGCTAAGAGTGCGTGGAGTCTTGGAACGTTTCGGGGGGATCGAGAGAGCACCGTCGCCAGAAGGCGGATTCGGACAAAGAACCGTCCTGGAGCGCTTTCAGATCCTGCATGGTGGCAGCGATCTGCCCGCCGTCCGCGGAATCGAAAACGATTACAACCCCTTCCACCGGTTGACTCGAGGAAATCATTTCATTGTAGGCTTTCAGCAGAAGAGATTTTGCGAACTTTCGTTTTTCCGCTGCGTTGGAATCGGCGGCTGAGGCAGGTTCGATCCAGACCACTCTCACGGTCTTTCCCACCAGTGGTTGCCATTTGCCGCTGAACGTATTCGTTTCTTCCCGCGCGACTTTGAAGAGGCTGGCGCTCGCCGGCACGGGGTTGTTCGTTTTGCTTCCTCCTGCGCTATAGCTTGACGGCAATTCCACTTGAGAGCGCCGCATCCAGCCTCGAGAGGGGCCCGAAATCTGGACATGCACCCAAGAGCCTTCGACGCCGAGAATCTGAAACTCGTCTTCCGGATCGGCGGAGAGAAGCACTTTCGAGCCTTCTTCCGGCTTGGAAAAGATTTCCACTCCCGCCGTTTTGACCACCACCAGATCCGCTGGGCGAACTTGATTCTTCTGAATTTCTTCAAGACTTTTTATGTCGGCGCTGACGTCCTGCGCTTGTCTTTCAGCTTCATCGCGCCGGAGTCTTATGGACTCGACAGTTTCCAGCGGGGCCGGATCAGCGGGCGCTGGAGCGTTCGGTTTGCTGGAGCGGCCCGGCTGAGCGGCGACCGCCGGAGCAGTTCTGCTGGACGACGAGTCCGGGCTGGAAGCCGCAGAAGTGTCGATTTTGCGATCAGGTTGCCGCGGCGTTGTATTTGCGGGGTTCACAGGCGGTGCGGGAGCAGAAGCGGGAGCGCGCGAGGTCGCTGACTTGGCGGCGGGAATGGCGGGCAGGCTTTGTCCGATCTGGTCCAGCATATCGGTCTCGACGCGCCCATTTGAGATCAACTCGCGGTAGCCGGGTTGCGCCGAGGTGGGATCCATATACCACGCTGTTATCTTGGCTGAAGCTTGGACCAGGGCTCCCCCGTTCGGAGCTGGAAGAACTCGAAGAGTGCAAACGAAGTAGCCACGCTGATAATCGGTGAGAGGGTGATCGGTCGCTTCCACAAAGCCATCCAAAATCGGCAAACGCCCGCTGGACGATGTACGAAGGCCGTCCACTACTCGTTGGACTTCCGTGAGGGCATTGGGGAAAGTTCGCTCGACGGGACGAGCTTGTGCAAAAGCGGGACCGGCGACAGCAAGTGCGAGGAACAGAGTCGCTGCATAAAATACGTAGCGGGGCGTTTTTTTCATGGCAGGGGCTCGACCTGGTCCTGACGGAGCCAGCCCCGTTGACCTTCTGCGGTTTCGACTCCGTACCAATAGGGCGTAATGATCTCGACGACAACTTCCGTGTTTGCGATGAGAGACTGCAGCTTGGCGGCACTGTGGAAAGGAGCGGCTTTTAGCTCGGTGTTGGGGTTCTTAACCCTTACTTCGATATCGTGGCGCAACTGGTGGGCGCGCGCTTGCAAATCCCGCAGCGAAGACTCCGCCGAATTCAGGCGGGCAACTTCTTCGTCGCGCTGCTTGGATGCAACCCGAGCTTGCGCTTCCAGTTCTCTTTGCTTCAGAGCTTCCGCGGTCTTCTGTTCTTCCTTCTGGATTCCAAGAATGCGAATATTGATTTCCGCGAATTCACTTGTTTCGACGGTGCTGTCCGATGCATGAACTTTGCGTGATCCATCCTCGACGAATACGGCATCAATTTGGATATGAGTTCGGTTGGGAGATACACCCTGGACGACGTATCGAACGGTGATGGTTCCAACGTCGGCGCTGTCCTTGAAATGTTTGGGTGACAGAGCATTCCGGCGGACCTTATAGAAGACATGCCCGGGGCCTTGCCAGGCTCCGTAGAAGGAAGAGGAGGTTTCGGCGGAGGCTTCGGTCAGCGTGTCCTCGCGCGCGTAGACCGAAGTTCCGTGAATAATTTGATCCTCGGAAACATTCTGCACCGCCGTCACGACATCGTCTTCCGAGGCCTTGACGTCAATCGCAAACCCTTCGGGGAATGGGGATGCGTGCTTTTGAGGTGCGGCGTGGGTTATAGCAGGCGTCAAGAATGCGAGAGCCAAGAAAAGACTGCCGCTGTGAAAGCAACGAAGGGGCCGTTTCAACGGTTTTCCTTCAGCGATGGTAAAGTGCGCATCAGTCACCCGGTCCGGCGGCACAGCAAAGTATCGGCCCAAAGTCTCGGGACGCTTCAAAAAAGCCAATGCATCTCGGCTTCGAATTACAATACAGCAATCTTGCCTTCATGCTCAAGTGCGGATCACGACGGCGATTGGGCTGAAACGACCATGCTTTCGAACAGACCATAGCCGAATAGGCTAAAATCGTGGTAGGAATCGCGGCGAAAGCGGTCCGGAGTGAATGGAATCGCGGTGATCGAGCAGGCCAAAATCGAGAAGGCGGCGGAGCGGGCGGTTCCGCGCATTCTGGTTGTGGACGATGACGTCGAGCTATGCGAGCTGGTTGCGGAATATCTGACTCCGGAGGGATTTGAAGTCGAGGCGGTTTACGACGGCATTCGGGGGATTGAGAGCGCGCTTTCGGGCGACTATTCTCTGGCCATTCTGGATGTAATGCTTCCCGGCATGCAGGGGTTTGAAGTACTTCGGCGGATCCGCGCAAAGTCGCGGTTGCCGGTCATCATGCTCACGGCCCGCGGCGAAGATGTGGATCGAATCGTGGGATTGGAAATTGGAGCGGACGACTATCTTCCCAAACCATTCAATCCGCGGGAGCTCGCAGCGCGCATTCAAGCCGTTTTGCGGCGCAGCACTCAAAATTCGACGACGTTAGGCGAGCCCATCATTCAGGGCGACGTGGAACTGGAAGAGAGCGCGCGCATCGCGCGCTGCGGCGACCGCGAATTGGAATTGACATCGCTGGAGTTCGATATTCTTGCAATCTTCCTGAAGAGACCGGGACAAGTGGTTACGCGCGAAGAGCTGGTTAAGACATTGATGGGCCGCGAACTCGTCCCTTCCGATCGCAGTATTGACGTGCACATCAGCAACCTAAGGAAGAAATTGGGTCCCTATCCGGATGGAGCTAATCGCATCCGCAACATCCGAAGGGTAGGGTATATTTACGCGGTTCCAGGTATGGCGAAGGAAGAATAGGGCAAAATGCGAACTCTGTTTCTAAAGATTTTCCTTTCTTTTTGGCTGGCCATGGTTTTGGTCAGCGGCACTCTGATTTATTCGGTGGTAACGACGCAGTCGCAATTCACTTTGAGCCGCTCCGAACAATCTGACAGGACCCTGATCCCCATTGTCGCGGCCCGCGCTGCGGATGTGCTCGACGATCACGGCATGGGAGCCTTGGCCGATTACCTGACCTCCTTGCAAACGACGTTGAACTGGGAGGCCTTTCTTTTTGACGACGAGGGCAAAGAAATCCTGTCGCAGCCTACGCCCCCAGAAGCGGATGCGCTCGCACAAATGGGTCTGGAAGCCAGCGATACAAAATTCCTGGTCTCACACGGAATTAAATATGTGGCCAGGAGAACGACGGGAGCGACCGGAACGCGTTATGTTTTCGTGATCGGAACGAAAGTCGAGTCTGTGGCCAGCGTTTTGAGCGCTCCGGTGGGAATTCAGATCCTGCGAGGGGCGGCGATCCTTCTTATCGCCGGGCTGGTCTGTTTCTGGCTGGCGCGCTATATCACGGCTCCGATCCGGCACCTTCGCACGGCGACGCATCGTCTGGCGACGGGGAATCTTTCGGCGCGCGTAGGAGGGTATGACGCCGGGCGTAAAGACGAACTTGCGGATCTGAGCCGAGATTTCGATCACATGGCGGAACAGATCGAAGGTTTGTTGAAATCGCAGCATCGCCTGATCTCGGACATTTCGCACGAGCTTCGGTCTCCACTGACTCGTTTATGCGTGGCGTCAGGACTTGCCCGACGACACGCCGGGCCGGAATTCTCCAGCGCTCTCGACAGGATCGATCTGGAATCAAGGCGCTTGAATCATTTGATTGGAAGCCTGCTGGAGCTGGCACGTCTGGAGAGCGGAGTCGAAATCCTGGAAAGCAAACCGGTGGAACTCGAGTCTCTGGTACGCGGAGTCGCTGCGGATGCGGACTACGAAGCCCAGAGCCGCAACCGGCGCGTGCGCATAATTTCCGCAGATCTTTGTACGATCACGGGAAACGCGGAGTTGGTCCGTGCGGCAACTGAGAATGTGATTCGCAACGCGGTTAGCCACACGGAGGACGGCACGCAAGTGGATGTCGAACTCAAGCATGTGCCCAACTCGCACGGCGGAGAGGCTGTGATTCGCGTGCGGGACCACGGTAAAGGAGTGCCGGAAGCTTCGCTCGTGGATATTTTCCTTCCTTTTTATCGAGTGGGTGACGCCCGGGAGAGGTCTGCCGGCGGTTCAGGACTCGGACTTTCGATCACGGAACGGGCGGTGCGCTTGCACAGTGGGACCGTGAAGGCTGAGAATTGCGCGGACGGGGGTCTGGTGGTCGAGTTGAAATTCCCCTTGACGGCGAACGAAACGGCGACGCCTAAGGAGGCGATGCCAGTGAGCTCCGGTGTCTAATGGCGCCCGCGTTTATGCGGGTGTCGTATGTTTCGATTGTTCGGGAGACGGCAAATCCGTCGCAGCTTCTTCGCTGTGCTCGCTTTTGATCTAACCTTAAATACTCCGCTGGGCCGGACCTCCGGGTAGCGGCCACCAAGTCGTCCAAAACCGCCCGAGAGAGCAGACATCCGCTAGGAGAACCCCCGGGGTACCCAGATGTTAAGATTTGTTAATTTTTGTGCTTGCGTTCCTTTATTGAGAGGAGTACTTTCTAGGCGTTTTGGGGAATTTGAAAGGTGTGGGCTCAGAAAGCAGATGAATAGTCCAACCCATTTCACGTTCGGATGCCGCGAAGAAACCATTCTCCACGCCGCGAACTTGCTGACGGCAAACGCTGGCGCTCACTCTTTCCAAGTGTCGATGACGCGAATTACAATCCACTCTTCTTGCAGCTGGAATAGGAGGCTGTATGTTTAAGCGGTTTCCAAATCGTGCAGGGCGAATCCGGAAAACATTTGCGCGTCCGCTGGTTACGTGTGCGCTGCTGGTGATGGCCATCGTGATCTGCGATTACCAGACAGCGAGTGCGGCGCCAACGAGTAAAGTGATGGCGATTCCTGCGTTCGCGCGCAAGTACGGCCTCCCTTGCTCTGCGTGCCACACGGCTTGGCCGGAGCTGAATAACTTTGGGATGGTTTTTCGCGATAACGGATATCAGTTGATGAACGATCGCGACTCGCCGATTTGGCAAAACCCTGCATACTTCCCGATTACCTTCCGGATTACGCCGAACTGGCATCGGGAGCAGACGGGCAATCAACCGGTTGACTCGATTCCCGGAGGGGGACCGGGTTCTTTCCTGGTGTCGCGCAACGTCACACAGGCCGGGTTTGACCTCTCGGGAATGGACCTATGGTCAGCGGGAACGTTGTTTAAGAACATTTCCTTCCTTTTGCTTCCTTCTTCGGATCCAACAGCGGTCTGGCACTTTGAGAGCGCTTGGGTTCGCATTGATAACATAAAAGGAAGTTCTTGGCTGAATTTCAAGTTCGGAAGATTTGAACTAGACAATCTGATTTCTGAGAAGCGCTTTTTGTTCCTCTCCGCTAACGGTGGACTTTACCAGGTCTATCATTTCAATGTTCCGGGTAGTATCAACGACTTCGGCATCGGTGACAATCAGATAGGGCTCGAGCTGGCGGGTCACAATTCGAACAGCTACACGCGCTACTCCGTTGCGTTGCTTAGCAGCAATGAGGGCGGAGTGAATCTGACGAACTCGGTCACCCCGGGCGGTAATCCATCCAGCCGGAGCTTCGATGGCTACATGTCGTTCAGCCAGGCCTTCAATGCGGGAAGCTTAGGCTTGGAGCGAATCCAAGCGTATGCCTACGTAGGCCAAAGGCCGACGTTTTATCAGACTTCCACTCAGGGTGGGGTGACGACGCAGCTCGTCGGTTTGGGAAATGAACCCTTCTATCGAATTGGGGTTGCCGGCGAATTGCATTTCAAGAACCTGGAAATATTACCCTATTTTATGCATGGACACGACAGTGCGTATCTGGCGGCCGGCGTTCCTGACAATGTACCTTTGCCGATGGGAGCTCACGCGCCAAGCTTCAACGGCGGCTTTGTTGAAGGTCAGTACTTCGTGAACCCACAACTTGTGTTCTTCGGCCGCTTCGAGAAAATAAACGTAGGGCAGCAAGCGTTCGATAGCACCCCCGGCGATTTCGGCAACGTCACAGCCTACTCCGTGGGTTATCGTTGGTATCCAATCATGTTCAGCCGCGCTGGACTAGCTTGGCACAACGAGTATTCCATCTCTAAATCGGTCGGTATCGTTCCTGAAAGCGGTGATGGTACGGGATTGCCCCCGCTTCCGTTCCCGAACTCGCAAAATGTTTGGAGCAGCAGCGTATTTGTCGGATTTGATTTCGACTTCTAGAGAAGAGGCCCACAATGACACTAAAGAAACTTGCTGTGACATTTGCTTTGGGGTCGATGGCTCTGGTTACAGTCGGAGCCTCATCCATGTTTGCGCAGTCGCACGTAAACTCACCAGACCCGTCTCTTGGGGCTCCTAGCGTTGCATCCGAAGAGAGCCACATCGGTAATGTGACCGGGCACGCGGAAGAGGGTAAGCGGCTTTATCGCCGGTTTTGTATTGGTTGCCACGGGCCCGACGGGAACGGCCAGGGCATGAATGCTCAGTGGATCGATCCGAAGCCGAGGGATTTCACCGAGGCTACGTTTAAGTGCCGGTCGACTCCTACTGGCACGTTGCCCACGGACGATGACCTCTATAATGCGATCACCCGCGGCTTCGTGACGACGAACATGCCGTCCTGGGCTCCTTTAACGCCGCAACAGCGCGCCGACCTGGTGGCCTTCGTGAAAACATGGTCTCCTCGGTGGACGAAGGGGAAGCCCGGCGCTCCTTTGAACATCCCGCCGGAAACCCCCATCACGATCGAAAGCATTCTTCATGGGAGAGAACTCTTTCAGAAATTGGAATGCTGGAAGTGTCACGGTCCCGAAGGACATGGAGACGGACCTTCGGCGATCACGCTTACTGACGACAAGGGTAATCCGATTCGGCCGTACGATTTTTCGTCGGGCTCGCGCTTCATGTGCGGCACAAGCAATCAGGACTTGTATCGCATTTTCATGACCGGACTAGACGGATCGCCAATGCCGTCATTTGCTGACGTGGTGAAGCCGGCTGAAGCGTGGGATCTGGTCCACTTTCTGCGGACGCTGCAACCGCTAAAGACGCCGGAAGCAGATCTGTGGATGACTTACAAAGCTGCGCACGGCTCGGATCTGAAGCCCATAGGTCCGGACGCGGCACCCGGCGGGAAATAATCCATTTATATTCGGAGGAATAATTTTATGCGAAGCAGATATTTCACGGCTCTGGCAGTCGCGGCCTTGCTGGGCAGCGGAATGCTGGTGTTCGCGAAGCCGCCCGCGGGATCCGGCTCAATCACGGGTAAGGTGACCTACACCGGCACGCCGCCGAAGATGAAGCCGATTGACATGTCCAAAGAGCCGTCGTGCGCAAAGCAACACGCGACTCCGGTACTTACCGAGAACGTAGCGACCGGTCCGGGTAGTGCGCTCCAGTGGGTGGTGGTATATATCTCGGCGGGCGACCAGGGTTCGACAGCGCCTTCTCAAGCCGTCAGATATGACCAGAAGGGCTGCCAATATCTCCCTCATGTTCTACCCATGCAAGTTAATCAAGGACTTCAGATTTATAATGACGATCAGACCTCGCATAACATCCATCCGCTTTCCAAAGTCAACGCTGAGTGGAACAAGTCTCAGCCGCCAGGCTCGCCTCCGATTGACACAAAGTATGACAAGCCAGAGTTCATTCCGGTGAAGTGCAACATTCACCCGTGGATGCATGGATATTTCATTGTGTTGAACACGTCGCACTACGCCGTTTCCGGCGAGGATGGCTCCTTCGACATCAAGGGTCTTCCTCCCGGGAAATATACGGTGACGGCGTGGCAAGAGCAGTATCCCGCACAATCGCAGGAAGTAACCATCAGCGGGAGCGAAGCCAAGACCGCCAACTTTGTTTTTAAGGTTTTGCCGTACTAAAAAACGATTCGCGGGCAGCGGCGGCGACTTTTCTCTCGGGAAGTCGCCTGTCCGGAATTTGATCTTCCGATCGTAAGCTCAGAGGCGATGGAACATGGGCAAATTGTTCGCAGCCGTGGTGTTCGTGATTACGCTCATCTCTGTGGCTATTTTTGCCATGCACACCTGGTGGCTTCCGATAGACATCTCGACTACCGGCCCAGCCGTTGATCGCCAGATGAATGACACGCTGATTGGAACGGGCGTTCTCTTCCTGGCGGGCCAGTTGGTGTTGGCAATTTTCGTCTGGGGATCGAGCAATAGGGCAAGCGGGCGGAAGATCAAGATTTTTCCGGGAGGAGCGACGCCTCTGGTTACGGCCGCGATTATCCTGGTTGGCCTTGAAATTTTGACTCTGACGTTCGTTGGTTCGAAGGCTTGGGGCGCCATTTATCTCGCTCCTCCCGCCGCTAATTCGCTGAAGATTGACGTGCAAGCGGAACAGTTTGCGTTTTATTTTCGGTACGCCGGCCCGGATGGGCAATTCGGCGCGCTCCATCCCGATAAGATCGATGATGGAAGCGGAAATTATTTCGGTCTGGATCCCGCCAATGACATCGCAGCCCGCGATGACATCGTGGTTGGCTCTCTGGCGGTTCCGGTCAATCGACCCATTGAGCTTACGCTGCATTCAAAGGACGTCGGCCATTCCTTCTACGTGCGCGAACTTCGGGTCCAACAGGATTTCGTCCCAGGTTTGGATATTCCCTTGCACTTCACGGCTACACAGACCGGTAAGTTTGAAATTGTATGCACCCAACTTTGCGGGCTGGGCCACTACAACATGAAGGCATACCTCGAGGTGATGCCGGAAGATCAGTGGGAGCAGTGGCTGAAGAGCCAATCGGGGCAATAATTCTAGTGAACCGTGCCGGCGACGGCGCGGTCATTTGGGAAATTTCGAGGCCAACATATGCATGAAACGTCAGAACCTGCTGTTCACCAGCACGGGCCCCCCACCAGCTTTATTCGCAAGCATATTTTCAGCCTCGATCACAAAGTAATCGGAAAACAGTATTACGGGCTGGCGCTGCTGGCGGTAGTTATTGGGATGATCCTCTCCTGGCTGATGCGCATTCATTTGGCCTGGCCGGCTTGGCCGATCCCGGGGCTCGACAAGCTCTCGGCTGTTGGCGCGCCTGGGGGCGTAATGACGCCGGAATATTACCTTTCACTGATGACTATGCACGGCACAATCATGGTGTTCTTCGTGCTCACGAATGCCCCATTCGCGGCTTTCGGCAACTATTTCCTTCCCATCCAGATCGGCGCGGAGGACATGGCTTTCCCGCGGTTTAACATGATGTCGTTCTGGACTACGTTCACGGCCTTCGTGGTGATGTGCGCGGCGTTTTTTGTCACGGACGGGCCCCCGATTTCAGGATGGACGGCGTACGCGCCGCTGAGCGCTGTGGGGAAGGACGCCGGGCCAGGGTTAGCGATGGGCCAAAATCTATGGGCCATCTCGATTGCTATTTTCTGTATTGGATCTCTTCTGGGCGCGCTCAATTTCATCGCCACAACACTCGACCTGCGCACGAAGGGAATGTCGCTGAGCCGGATGCCCTATAGCACCTGGGCCTGGTTTGTGACCGCGGTGATCAGCTTGCTGGCGTTCGCGGTGCTGCTGCCGGCGTGCATCCTGCTGATTCTTGATCGTACAGCCGGAACGAGCTTCTTCATTCCGTCCGGGCTGGTGCTGAGCGATCGCCTGCAGCCGCATGCGGGCGGCTCGGTGCTGCTGTGGCAACATCTATTCTGGTTTTTTGGCCATCCGGAAGTTTACATTGCGATTCTGCCGTCGATCGGCATCGTTTGCCACATCCTGCCGGTATTTGCGCGCAAGCCCTTGTTAGGGCCTCGCGCGACGATCGGTTGCATGATCGCCATCGGATTCCTGAGCTACATGGTTTGGGGCCATCACATGTTCGTGAGCGGCATGAATCCGTTCTCTGCGAATCTGTTCTCGGTTCCAACCCTGATCATCACAATTCCAGCCACGATCCTTACGCTCCTGCTCATTGGAACGGTCTATGGGGCTAAGATGCGGTTCACAACGCCCGCGCTCTTCTGCCTCGGTTTCATCTCGGTGTTTATCAGCGGAGGAATCAGCGGGTTCTTTCTGGCCCAGCCATCGCTTGATACTTATCTACACGCCACTTATTTTGTGGTGGCGCACTTCCATTTTGTGATGGCCGTCGCGTCGATATTCGGAGTCTTTGCCGCCACATATTTCTGGTTCCCCAAAATGTATGGGCGCATGATGAACGAGACGTTGGGCAAGTGGCACTTCTGGCTGACTTTCATCGGAGTTTACTGCATTTTCATGCCCATGCATTACCTGGGGATGGCCGGGAATGTGCGGCGCTACTCGGCGTTCGTGGATGATTACCTGATCGCGCTGATACCAGTCCACAAGTTCATCACCATAGCAGCCTTGGCAACTGGAGCGGTGCAGCTGATTTTCTTGTTCAATTTAATCTGGAGCCGGTTCCGCGGGCCGGTCGCGCCTGATAATCCGTGGGAGGGCACTTCGCTGGAATGGTCAACGACCTCTCCGCCGCCGTTTGATAATTTCGGGGGACGTCACATGGTTGTCTATCAAGGCCCCAATGAATATGGAGTAGAAGGCGCGGCGAACGATTACGTTATGCAAACGTCGTCTGAGAAAATCGTAACGAGCTGACCGCGACCACCGCACCTGGGTGTTGTTTTGGTGTACCGGCTGTTGCTTCTGCCACGTGGATGTAGGCGTTCCAGGAGGGGTTGTGAGCGAATCGGAAATGGCCTTGAGCGCTGGACAAAGCGGCCACGCCGCTTTCATGGAGCCGTCGCCCTACGGCATTCAGTCCAAGAAGCTGACGATGTGGCTATTCATCATCTCCGACGCCGTCACCTTTGGCGCCATGCTTATGGTTTTTTCGTATTTGCGGGCGGGAACTCCCAATTGGAATGCACCTTTTCATTTTTCTCCCAGCATCATCAACGGCATGGTTATGACTTTCGTGCTGCTGACCAGCAGCCTTACGATGCTCGGCGCGGTGGAAGCCGCGAAGGCGGGACGCAAGGCCGCCAGCTTGAAGTGGCTGGGGGGAACGGTACTGCTCGGCACGTTGTTCGCCGTGCTCCACCTCCGCGAATGGTTTCATATGTTCGATGAAGGCTGGCGGTTATTCCAGAACCCCACGGGCGGTCCGGTGATCTTCGGGGCGGCGTTTTTCAGCATCACGGGCCTGCATCTGATGCACGTGATTTCTGGAATCATCGCGCTGATCGTTATAGCAATCGGCTACAGCACGGACTGGCTGGACTCGAACCACGTGGAAACCACCGGGCTTTACTGGCACTTTGTCGATTTGGTCTGGATGTTCGTGTTCCCGCTGGTGTATTTGATGAATGCGGCGCGGTAGGCAAGCGAAAGACGGAGGGATGCGTGCATGGAATCGAATCCTAGCTCTCGAATGAAATCATACGTGGGAATTTGGATCGGACTCATCTGCATCGCCGGGATTGAAGTGTTCCTGACTTACAGAGATTTCCCGGTGCACGAACTCCTCGCATTCCTTTTGATTCTTGCCTTTATCGAAGCGGGAATCGCTCTAATGTATTTTATGCATCTGAAATATGAGCGGCCCAGCCTTTCCTGGAGCCTGATACCGGCGGTGTTGTTCGTACTACTGATGATGAACCAGATCTGGCCGGACGCGTATCGCTTGGCGAAACTAAAACTGCTGATCCAGTAAGCGTTTGTGCAGGCTCGCGACTTTTGTAGGCTGTCGCAGTACGATTGGGAAGGAATGGGATTCATGAGTTCACCGACACACCGGATTTCGGGGCTACTAAGACGCTGTGCAGCCACGATGTTGGTCCTGGCGAGTCCGGGAGCGCTCTACGCGCAAGGTTGCGCGATGTGCTATCAAAGTGCGGCCGCTTCCGGCCCGCGCAGCATTCAGGCTCTAAAGAGCGGTATCCTGATCCTCATGTTGCCGCCGGTTCTGATCACCGTAGTTATCGCTTATTTGGCCTACCGAAAACGCCACAAATATAACGAGACGTACTAGATCGCGCCCGCCAGAAGAAATGCCGGCTCTTATCGCGCTTCCACAGCCTTAAGCTGCGTCTCCTTTTGGCTTCGTTTCATGCGGATTTCTGCGGTCGCTACGGTCGTCTGGTCGAAGGGAACGGTGATCTGAGGAACGAACAGCCCCAACTGAGGAGATGGATGCCGCACGGGGAAGATTTCTCGCTAGGCGCCCACTCGCAATTTAGCCCTTTAGCTGGTTCCGGGTGCTGCGGACGAAACGCCGAACGACTTGATTGCACTGGCTTCGTCTTTGTGAACGTCGAGGACCTTTTGCAACATGGTCATCTGGAGTACTTCCTGGACCTTTGCGCTGGGATTGACGACCTTCAACTGGCCGCTCAGCCTGCGCATCATGGCGTGAGCCCGCACGATTTCTCCTATTCCGGAGCTGTCAATGTGTTCCACTTCTTGCATGACCAAAAGAACCTTGATGTTCCCATCATCCACTAGTTTCTGAATGGTCTCGCGGAGGACAATATTACCTTCTCCGACTACAATTCTGCCTTTCACGTCCACGGCAGCGACACCCTTTGAGACTTGGCGAACGCCTGCCTGCATTCTTGTAGTCGTCTTCGGTTGAGCTGTCTCAGTGGCGCGATCGAGGATGCCAGAGGCTACTTTTGCGATTGCAGGCGACTCGGTCCTGACCACCACGAGGGATCGCCCCGCCTTCAAAACTTCCAGGAAGAGTTCCGCATCCTCAGGGGCCTCTTTATCGGCGGTAGGAGCCGGAATTTGTGTCTCCTTCGCGACTGTCTGGCCAACTTTGGCGCCGGTCTTGGTGCCAAGAAAGCCGAGCAAGGCAGCGGCTCCGACACCCACGGCGAAGACTTGGCCGATACCGGGAATCAGAGCCAGAGATGCGGCTACCATCCCCGCACCCAAGCCGATAGCCCCGCCGGTAAAGCCCCCGGCAACGGTACCGATCTCTTTCCCCAAGGCTATTGCTTCACTCTCAGAGCGAGTGAGGTAAACGATGGAGTCTTCCGGCACATGATTGTGCAGCAGTTCTTTCAGCGCTTCTTCCGCTCGATCACGCGAACTGAACACTCCGATTGAAGTTTCCATGTGGACACCTTCCCGGAATTAGAATAGCCGCCTACGGCCTTCTCTCCTGCGAGGATACTCTGGGTATTACGTTCTGTGAGGGTTTACACCGTTCTGTAAAGAATTGTCAAGAAAATGTTAAGGGCGCCAGGGATAGTGTGGGGTGCGGGCAGCCTGGACGAGGATGCGGAAATCTCGCGAGGGGCAGCCATTCCCTTACCGAGATCCGACATCCTTCAATGCCCATGGGCTTGCGGGGATTTCAATTGGGGTAAGGCACGCGCAGCAGGGTGCCTGAGGTTGACGGCAAAACGTAGCGGACGCCGGCGTAGACCATGCTGAGATGTGCATCCCTGGGATTATTCGGAGCTACAAACCAGGGAGCGCGAGTGAGATAGGAATACTGCGTGTAATACTGCAGCGCGCCATGTCTCTCGGTCTTCCAGAAAGTCAGGAGCCAATCGAAAGTGATCTGCTGGATGGCGCGATTGTTGGTATTCGGTGAACCGGGACCGCCGTAGCCAATAATCGTGCTGGGGGTTGTGGTGTTCGTGGTGTCGGGGAAGAAATTGCGTCCGTAATAGTCTGCGCCATAATAAGCGGCGAACGCCTGCTTTTGGCTTGCTCGCCACTCGAGACCGGCAGAGCCCGCTCCCGCGCGCACCATGGAAAGGCTGACGTCGGTGCCGGCGGCATCTGGGCGAACCACGAGTTCTGGCCCTGTGCCCACCAAATAGTGAGCACCACCGTCGCTCCAAAAGGCATTCGCGAGTACCACCAGCTTGTTGGGAATCAATTCGTAGTTCGCCGCGACCTGCCCGCCTCCGCCAAACGCGTTGTGCCCCTTGAACTCAGTCGATCCAACAGGGATCGCCGAGGCGTGCGCGCCGGTAAGAAAACCGGTAAGCTCCGCATGAAAGTGTCTGCCTAACAGAGGTGTATCGTAGGTGGTTTTGGCGATAATGTCCGGCATAAGATTCGCCGCTCCCGCGTTGGCGTTGTTATCGAACTGCGAGCCAATGGCGCTGAACTGTGACGGGAGAGCGACATAGTTGCCGATATATTGGTTGGAGTTTTCGATTCCCACGCCGATGGCCCAGTGGTCGTTGACGTGATAAGCGGCGCGTAGTTCGGCCGCGCGCGTATAAGGCACTCCGACGCCGAGGTTTTGATCCTCGTTGTAGGTGATGGCCAAATCGGAGGGTATTGGGCCGATGCCATTACGGTTGGGCGTCAGCCAGCTCCAGGTTTGTCCGCCCAAAAATTCCCAGTTGCCCCGCCTTACGTAGCCAAAGTAAAGCCGCAATCGGTTCGTAACACCATTCACGCTCTGATATACGCCGGGAGCGCTGTTGCCGCTGAAATCGGCCTCGACGTAGGCCATGAGGTCATAGCCTCTGAACTTGTCTTCAACCTTCAGGTTTATGCGGGAGAACTGCGCCGTGGTGCGCAATTCAGTGTCACGCCCTTGCGCAGTATTGCTGAAAGGTATGCCGGCGAAATTGGTGGCGATATTGCTCTGCGTGTTCGTGGTTCGAAATATATTCTCGAAATCGACGAATCCTCCGGGGGTTATAAGAGCATCGCCCAGTTTGATGGAGCCTAGCGGAGGTTGCTGTTCACCCTGCTGCGTCTTCTGATCCGCAGACGGAGCCACGGGGTTGGCGGTGAGATTGTGGATATCCGGCGAAGGGTCTGACAGATCCCCGTTGGCCGGCCTCGAATTGGGCCGAACGACCTCGACAGCGGATACCAGTGCGGCACCGGCGGTGCCCGATTGGCCGACTTTCAATTGCGTTTTCAGGAGTTGGATTTCTTGCTGTTGCTCCGCCACTTGCTGCTGGGTGCGCAATAGTGCGTCGCGGAGAGCGTCCAGCTGAGCGCCGACGTCCGAGAGGTTCGTAGAAGGATCAGCCGGGTGCGCGGCGGTCTGGCCAAACGCAAGGCCGGGTACCAGCAACAAGAACCATACACTTCGTAAAAAGATTCGCATCGTAATCCTCACTGTCATTGGGCGAGTGACGCTCGCCTAAAGTCGTTACCTACACCAGCCCCCGGATTGGCACACCCCACCCGAGCGTGGAGCAATCAAAGGAAATTCAGTCACATGAAGATTGCCTGGGCAAAAGCGGCCTCGGCCATCTCTAATATTGGTCTAGAGCGAGTCCAATGCCTCGCTGGTATGTCGAATATTGCCCTCGATGGTGGCCACCACTTCCTCGATGTTCCCGGAGAGCACCAACTTTCCCATGGCCAGCGCGAAGCCCACCGCTTGTGACAGGTCGGCATGAGAAGGTATCGAAAGAGCATTCGGATCGGTAACTACATCAATGAGCGCGGGCCCCGAATGCTGCAGCGCCTTCTTGATGCCCGAGGTCACATCAGCGGGGTTTTCGATCCTTACACCCATTATGCCGATGGCTTCGGCAAGTTTGGCGAAGTTTGGATTCTTCAGATCGGTTTGAAAGTCGGGCATTCCCGCGGTTTCCATCTCCAGCTTCACCATACCCAATGCGCTGTTGTTGAATACCACGAATTTGATGGGGAGGTTATATTGCGTCACGGTCAGGATGTCGCCCAAGCTCATGGCAAAACCGCCGTCGCCGCACATGGCGACAACCTGGCGACCGGGAAAGGCACATTGCGCGCCGATGGACTGGGGAAGCGCGTTGGCCATGGAGCCGTGGTTAAAGGAACCGATAATCCGCCGGTCCTTGGTCGCCTTAATATGCCGTGCAGACCAGACGTTGCACATGCCGGTGTCCGCTGTAAAGATCGCGTCGGGCGCCGCAAATTCACTCAGAGCCGCTGCCACGGGCTCCGGGTGCATGGGCGTGCGTGTTCCGACGTGGTCAACGTACACATTTATTTTTCGAAGCGCTTCTTTGTGTTTGCGGAGTATGGTCTCCAGGTATTCCCGGTCCGTCTTTGCATCCAACATTGGCAACAGCGCTTGTAAGGTTTCGCGCACGTCGCCCCAAATTCCGAGATCGAGTCTGCTTCGCCGTCCCAAATGGTCAACGCGGATGTCGATTTGCGCGATCTTGCACTTTGTCGGCAGGAATTTGTCGTACGGAAAATCCGTGCCCAGGAGGATCAGCAGGTCGCATTCGTGGATCGCCTCGTAGGCCATCCCGAAACCAATCAGGCCGGTCATTCCCACGTCATAAGGATTGTCGTAGTCAATGAACGGCTTTCCTCGGTAGGTATGCGCAACCGGAGCTTTGACTTTCTCCGCGAGGGCGACCACCTCATCGTGAGCGTTGTGGCATCCAATTCCGCAGAAGAGCGCAACTTTCCTGCTGGAGTTGATCAACTCCGCCAAACGCGCCAAATCCTTTTCACCGGGACGGATGGGCGGCCTGCGACTGACCAGAGAACGGGGTGTCCCCTCGGCAGGCATATCCGCCCCACCGACGTCGCCGGGCAACACGATCACGCTCACCCCGCCTTTTCCAAGTGCGCTTTGCATCGCGATGTGAAGAACGCGCTCGAACTGCTTGGGGTTCGAGATCAGCTCGCAATAGTGGCTGCATTCCTTGAACAGGATTTCCGGATGGGTCTCCTGAAAATATCCGGTGCCGATCTCACTCGTGGGAATATGCGATGCGATTGCAAGCACCGGAGCATTGCTTCGATGAGCGTCGAAAAGGCCGTTGATCAGGTGCAGGTTGCCCGGGCCGCAGCTCCCTCCGCAGGAGGCGAGCTTGCCGGTGAGCTGCGCTTCCGCGCCGGCCGCGTACGCGCCGGCTTCTTCGTGGCGCACATGGATCCATTTCACTTTGGTGTTCAGCCGGAGTGCATCCGTCACCGGATTCAGGCTGTCGCCCACCACTCCGTAAATTCTTTCCACGCCCGCTTCGGCAAGTCTGCGAACCAATTCATCTGCAATTCTATGTGGCATTTTTTCTACCTCCTTTTATTTGTGCCTAGAATGTTGAAACGAAATGACTTCGCCTTGGAGCGTCAAAGTCACCTTAAAGCCGTGCCGCAATTAGCGGCTATTTCGATTGCGCCTGCGCATGCGCGGCTGGACCGGTCTCCCGGAGGAAAAGACTCACGACGATCGCGGCCGCACAACAAGCAACCCAAAAAAAGGCGCCCTTCTGAAAATGCAAGTGCAGGTTCATCGAGGTACCGATGCCTTTGCCGATATGCTTGGCATAAACCGGGCCGAGGAATGCGGTAATCGCAAAGACGAGGAAATTAATCCCGCCAGCCGCACTGCCCTTCACATTGTCTGGATTAACTTCTTTGATGACGCTGTAAGGAATCATGGCCGCGCCCGAAGCCACGCCGAATATGAACATCGTTACGTGCGGCGGAATTGGTAAGGGTTTGAGCGCGAGCTGGAGGCCGGCCAAAATCATGACCGTTGCGCTCCCCATGATCACCGGCTTTCGCCTTCCTATGCGGTCCGAAAGCCATCCGAGCAGCGGACATCCAAAGACCCAGCCGAGCGGAACCATCGAGGCGACCAGTACTGCACTGTGATAGGAAAATTGCAGATCTTTTTGGAACGAGGCAACGCCCCAAATCATGTCCCCAATCGTGGTCGGCGCGAACATCAGTCCGGCAATTATCCCGCAGAGATACGACTGGGGATTCGAGAAGACAATCTTGTACGGCTTCAGGACCGAACCCATGCCTGCTTCGTGGGGTGCAGACTGCTCCTTGGGAGTCGCCAGGTACAAGAACACGGCGACCGCAAGGATGATCGCTCCGAAACCGATCCAGATTGTGTGTATGCCCAGTCCACGTTCGATCATCGGTCCGATAGCGAACTGGCCCGCGGAACCGCCTAGCATTCCAACGCATTGGGTGGCGCCAATTGCGGTTGCAAGGTAGCGTGCGGAGAATCCGTGCGCGGCGAGGTAAACGGCGCCGGTGAACGCGAATGCGGAACCTGCTCCTTGGAGCAATCGCCCAATATCACCTGCCATCACGGATCCTCCACTGAAGAAGAGGCATCCGACACCCAAGATGGCAGCGCCAACAGGAACAGTCCGCTTGGCTCCCAAACGATCAAGAGCCGCTCCGGCGACCAAGCTCATTGTGGAGTATGTGTAGTAGTAGGCCCCGAGAATCGCACTGATGCCGAGCGCCGTGGTGTGAAAAGAGCTTTCCAGCTCTGGAATCATCACGGCTGGACACGACCTCACCGCATATTCCAGGAAATAAAAAAGCACGGTGAAACACCAAGCGACGACAAATGCACGCGTCTGGGTCCCGGTCTGTTTTTGGTCCAACGCAAGTGTGGCCATGGTTTTTCGAAACCTCTCTCCGCGACGGTCGATCTTCTCGGCGCCTTGCTCAATGCGACCCGTAGACGCGTCGCCGCGGGTGATTAAGCATTTCATCGCCCAATTGAGCGTGAGTTTAGCGGGCTGAAAAAAAGTGGCTTAGCTTCTCCTCGCGGAAATGCGACAAGACCCCCCTGTCAGCATGTTCGCGGGTGCGCAGATACTGACACCGGCCCACCTTATAACTCCGAGTTGAAAGTTTTTCAACCGTTTGCTGCGGGAAATGATATTGGTGCGTTTGATTCGAGGCGAGCGAGTCATGGTTGCGCTCAAGCAAGCGGCGGCTGAATCCTGGTTTCCGAGCCCAGAGTTCTATCTATTTAAGGAGTGCGCCCCAGCGCGTGGATCATTTCGTCCCTCGCCTGGGCGTATTCAAGCTGAGACCGAAGCAGCATGGTCTTGGCGTCGAATTCCTGAGCGATAGCGGAATCGGACTGCGAGGGGAGAGCCTCACCTCTTTCGAGCTGTTGGGCAGTAACCCGGCTCGATTCCGACCGTAGCGCCAGGATCTGTTGCGACACCTCGATCATTTCTTTCGTCCGTGCCAGTTTGTTGGCGGCAGTCTCAACTTTGCGTTCAACTTCGTCCGTTATCCGAACGAGGTTTTCGCGCGCCTCTCCGAGATCAGCGCTGCTTTCTTCCAGCTTGGCCTTTCGCCGGCCACTATCGAACAAATCATAGGTCAGCCGCGCCCCGAAAGTTCCAAAGTTGCGAGCGAGGAAAGGGACTTGGTCCGAATAATCGTAACGGGCAAAAGCCGTGATATCGGGAAAGTAATCCGCCTTGGCCAAGCGAACGCCTGCCGAGGCTTTTTCCACTTCGGCCCTCGCCGCGACAATTTCCGGGTGTGAGGCCAACGCGGTGCTGACGCAATCCTCCCGGCGGCAAGGTTCCTGGACGTCCGGGACAGTGGGATCGAGTTCGAGTTGCGTGGTTATCGGCAATCCTAGCACATCGTTCAACTGCATGGTCAGGTCAGAAAGCTGCATCTCCAGGGTGAGCAAGTCCTGCTTGGCTTCGAGAGTTTGCGCCCGGCTATCGATAAGTTGTTCGTCGAGCGTGCTGCCATACTTCACCTGCTGCGTGCGCTCGCTCTCTGTCTCTTGGGCAGCGCGGATTTTCGCTTCCGTTGCGCTCTTGTGCAGTTGCGTCACCAAAATTTGGTAATAAATGTCATGAACCCGCAATGCCACATCGTTCTCAGTGGCCTTCTCGTTGGCCCGGGTGGCGTCCAAGTCAGCGCGCGCAGCGTCGTTTGACGGTTTCACTCTTGTGATTAACTGAGTGAGCGGCTGCGACAAAGCCGTTCCACTCGTGATAAAAGTCTTCTCACCCTGACTTAGAATCGCCTGCTCGGCTGGAAATGGTGCGCCACCCACAGTTCCCAAGCTTCCAGCAGGAATCGCGATGAACTGGGTGTCCGTAACGTGTAAAACGCGGCTCTCGTTCGTTATGGTCGGGAAATATCCGCTTCGGGCGGCCTCCTTGGCATGCTGCTTCACTTGCACTTCGAGCCCCGCGATGCGCACCACATGGTTATGCTTCAGGGCTATCTGCACCGCTTCAGGAAGAGTGATCTTCCGCGGAGGCGGTTCTGCCTTCTGCGCTCGGGCGCAAAGAGGGAAACTAATTGCAAATAGCGCGATGCCCAGACCACTCCAGCGGAATCTCATTACTTCTCCCCCTTCGCCGCAGCCTGTTGCTCTTGAATCCCGGTGAGGTCGCCATATTTCAGCGGCGGCTCTCGCAAGAGAGCTACGAGGACCAAGGCGATCACGGAGGCCCAGGCTACCAAATAGAATCCGTCGATCAAACTCAGCGTGTAGGCTTGAAGACGAAGGCGCCCGCCCACAATATCCACGGCGCGGCCCGCCGCTTGAGCCAAGCCCGACGACTTGGCATAAAAACCCCCCGTCATTTGGCGGATGCTTTCGTCGGTAATCCAGCTTCCATGCTGTACGTGCAAACCCAGCACGTTCGAGTGGAACTTTTCCCGCTCGGCGATGAACCGCCCCATAAGGACCGCTCCCACTGTTCCTCCGAAGATTCGAATGGTATGAAAGTAGGCAGAAAATGTGAGAATCCGCTGCGGCTTCGCCAACCCTCCCGAGAAAAGCCCGACCAAAATGATCGATGCGACTAAACCCACAAACGCAAAACATTGGCCAAAACCCATCAGAAATTCAGTTCGGTAGAAGTTCGCTGCCGCCCAAGCGCTGGTCATTTCAGCGTTCAGGAGCGAAGCGACCGCCATTGCCGCGAATCCTGACGCGAGCAGCAAGCGCGGATCCGCATTCGAAAGTAGAAGGAAACCAGCGAGAAACGCGAGAGGAATAAAAGAAGCTGCCGTCCAAACCACCGCCGGCCCGATCTGGTCAGGTTCGAACCCGTGGATGGCCAGGGCCTGCGGTATCAAGATGATCGTCGTCACTAGAAAAAAGCGAAAGAAGAACAGCCCAGTGCCCAGCAGAATCGTGTCCCTGTTCCGTAGGTAAGGCATATCAACGAGAGGATTGGGCCCAAGCAAGCGACGAACGAGAGAGCACAATAAGAGGAACGAGCCGCTGGTGAAGAGCGCAGTGAATATCCCAGAGTGCCACCAGTCGAGCCTTTCGCCCTGTTCGCACGCGGCCAAAATCAATGCAAAACCCGCGCTGGCATATAAAAATCCCGCGAAACTTGGCGCCTCGCCGGGCCCTTTTGCCGCAGGGGATTTCGGTATGCCAAAGTAGATGCATAACATCATCAGAGGTGTGATCACCGCCGAATTCCAAAACATCCATTCCCAGGAGTGATGATTTCTGTACCAGCCGTAAAGCGATGGGGCGATGTTTACAGCACCATCCACGAACGAGGCGTAGAGAGCAATGGTGAAAGGAAGGTAGCGCAGAGGAATGTTGCGCAGGGCGAAGGTGAGCGTCAGGGGATAGAAGGTTCCGGACGCCAATCCCGCTAAGGCCATGGCAAAAATGAGGAAAGTGTAATTATGAATGAAAGGCAAAAAAGTACAGAGCACCGTAAAGATTGTCGCGGCGGTCAACAGAATTCGCCGTGGTCCCATTAGCCCGCCGAGATACACAGTGAAGGGGCCGATGAACATCAGGCCGACGTCGAAAGCCGTGCCGATCCATGCGCTTTGATCGTAACTGAATCCCTGGTGGCCCTTGAGGTCGGGCATGCCGAGCGAAATCATTCGGCTGGTGAGAGTGACCACCCCCGCGCCTGTGACGACGCCGAGGATTCCAAGCAATGGACTTTTGGAAAGCGTGCCTGGCACGGCTCCGGCAATTCCGCGTGCGAGTTGCGCCGGAGTGGGCTGCGGCAGGGCTATCGAGGAAGCAGACATCCTACGCTCCGATCAGTGGCTCGTCCGGACAGTGGCGATTACTGATAGCCCGGGGCGCAAGCTCTTTGCAAAGCTCGAATCCTCGAGAGCTATTTTCACGGGAATCCTTTGGACGACCTTGGTGTAATTCCCGGTCGCGTTATCGGGAGGTAGAAGTGCAAACTGCGAGCCGCTGGCCGGAGCAATCTCGAGTACTTTGCCGTGGACCACGCGGCCAGGATATTCGTCGATGCGTATTTCCGCTGCGTCGCCAACTTTCACGTTGGTGAGTTGCGTCTCGCGATAGTTCGCCTGAACCCACTTGACGAGGGGCACGAAAGAAATGACTTGTGTTCCCGGCGATACAAGTTGTCCGGGCCGCACTTGGCGCTCTCCCACAGTGCCGTCATCCGGCGCCTCGATTTTTGTGTAACCAAGGTTCACTTGCGCCGCATTGAGCGCCGCTTCCTTCGCATGTTGGTCAGCGATGAGCTGCAGGTCCTGAGATTCCAACACCGCCTTGGTGCGCCTCTCGGCTTCCGCCGCGTCTTCGTTGCTGCGGAGCAAGGATTTTGCCTGCTCCAGATCTGCCTGGCGACTCGCGAGCTGGGCGGCAAAGCGCTCGTCATCGGCGACGGCCTGCTCGACTTTCTGTTGCGTGGCTGAGCGCGTTTGCAAAAGCGCTTCCTGGCGAACACGCTCGGCGTGCGTGCGCACCACGTCTGCTTGCACGGCCACTATACCGGCTTGGGCCGCGACGATCTGTGCCTTGGCCTGATCGATGCCGGCGATGGCGCGCTCGATCCTGCTGTCCTGAAGCTCGCGCTGCCGGTGATTGTTCACGATTGCAGCTTTGGCAGCCTCAACCGCAGCGGTCGCTTGATCCACCTGCGCGCGGAAGTCATCATCGTCCAACTGGACGATCAATTCTCCCTTGCGCACCTGCTGGTAGTCCGCGACCTTCACATCCCGCACGATGCCCGCAACTTTTGTGCTGAGGGGAGTCAGATCGCCGCGTACATAGGCATCATCTGTGACCTGTTCAACGCGGCCACCCTCCCAGGCGTTCCAGTTCCGAGTGATCGTGGCGAAGATCACGACGGCGAGCAGCACGATCAATGCGGGCACCACGAATTTCCGCCATGTCGACTGGGGCTGTGCGTGAGCTTGTTCCGGTTCCGGCGCCTTTGCAGGAGCCGGCGTGCTCGCTGTGGCCATCCCTAATACTCCTTATATAAGAATCTCGTTGCTATTCAGACTTGGTTCCAACACTCCGCCATTTCGCTTTTAGATTTGGCCCTGCGAGTTCTTCGCTCGTTCAAATTCTTTTTGAAATCCGGGCAGAATTCCTTCCAGGATACTCGTGGTGCGTGTTGCCACGATGCCGATCAACGCTCCGCCCAGAGCATCCAGGTTTTTTCGGGTCGCGGTGGCCAGCTTGCTCGGAGATTGGACCGAATTCTTAGACGCCGACCTGTCGTATTCGACGGCATCGCCCGACGGTCGCTCCGCATAAACCTTCGCTGGTCCTCGCAGCGCGCTGAACAGCGCCGAGAGAACGATGCCGCCGCCGAATGCAACTGCGAGCATCGTTCCTGGACGTTTTTCAACCTGCCAGCGCCAGTCAACTGCCGCTTTCGCCCTTTGCTTCAACTCGATCAAGTTATCGCCGAGCTCGGTTCGCTTTTGTGCGATTTCCCACTCTATTTGATTTGTTGTTTCGCCCATTGCACGTCCTCCTCTAACGTTCGAATCGTTTTGTCGGGCGTTAGATTTACCCGTTTCAATTTCATTCCACCGGCGCTAATCAAAATTCCTGCCGCGAGTGCCGACACACCGCCCACGATCAACGCCGCGAGCCACCCTGCCATGACTAACGACAGCGCGTACACAGCGGCAAGAAGTAAAAACCCCAATCCGTAAAGCGCCAGCACCACACCTGCACCCAGCGTGGCGCCTGGCAGGGCGACCTTTTCCGCCCCTTCTTTCAGTTCAGTCTTCGCCAGCCGAAACTCAGCTTGGACGAGCTGCGCCAGATTCGAGGCGATGTCCTCCAACACTTCCGGCACGGATCGCTGCATTCGTGGCGCTGTCATAAGCAGCCTCCTTCCCAATTCCGAATTCGTTAGTCGCGACGAAAGCCACGCGCCACAAGGAAGCCCAGCACAGCCGCGGCGGCCAATGCAGGTCCCGGATACCGCTTTACGATGTCCTTTAGATCGTCCCCCATGCCCTTCAAGTCCGTTTCGCGAATATAGTCTGCGGCGGTTCGAAGCTTTTCCGCAGCACTGTGCGCCACGCCCGAGATTTGGTCAGCGGCCGTATGCGCTACGTCGGAGAGTTGGTCTCCACTTGAATGCAGTTTCGCTGCTGCCTGATCCAAGGCGCTCGCGGTGCCTTTTCTGGATTCGTCGATACTGTCCACCGTCTTGCGGCCGAAGTCAGCAACTTTCTCATTAACTTCTGCAGCTTTTTCTGAAAGCTTCATACGCGCCGCGGTAGCAGCTCCCGATTCCGGCTGCCCGTACGGCGTTTCACTAGTGGGGTTGTTGTGATCGTCCATTGTATTTCTCCTTTTTTGGAATTCTTGTTTTGGTTTCCGCGGCAGCGGTGCCCTTGAATTTAAGTAAAGCATCGTAGCTCGTGAACGGACGCCGCGTCGTCCTTCTGCCAGCACTCAAGTATCGAGGCGATGCTCGAACCTTCTCAGTCCCCCAAGTTCCCTATTCAGCATTCCGGGTTCCGGGCTGCAATGTTTCGATCTCCATGGAAAGAAGCGCTTTGCCGCCGGAAGAATACCATCGTCATTGAGAGTTGGTGCCAACAATCCAGCAGTTGCCAAGATGCTGACAGGGCGACCGCAGCGGGGACTTCAGAAGGGTTTGCAAAATGACGAAAAGGCATATAATGCCGGCCATGGCCTCTCCAACACGAGAATCCGGGCCGTTGAATATTGAGCTTCTCGTGGATTCGATCCCCGGGCTGATACACTCCGCCAGACCCGACGGTCATCTCGATTACTTCAACAAGCCTTGGCTGGAATACCTGGGCGTCACTCTGGAACAAGTGAGCGGCTGGAATTGGACGGCTTTCATCCACCCCGAAGACCTCGATGGAATTGTGACCAAATGGCGGGCCTCCCTGGCAACAGGAGAAATCTTCGAATACGAAACGCGAGTTCGCAGAGCCAATGGAGAATACCGCTGGATGTTCCACCGCAAGGTGCCGCTTCGGGATGAGCGCGGCAACATCATCAAGTGGTATGGATCGAGCTTGGATATTGAGGAGCGTAAGCGCGCGGAAGAAAAAATCCGGGAACAAGAAGAAGGGCTTCGGCAGATCCTGGATCTCGCCCCCCAATTTGTTGCTGTATTCGGGCCGGATAGCGAACGTCTTTACGCTAACCGCATCCTGCTCGACTACCTCGGCGTTAGCCTTGAAGAATGGAGGAGGAAATTTAAGAGCGCGGTTCCGAGCTACCACATCCAGTTTGTTCATCCCGATGACTGGGATCGGGTCATCGGTGATTCTGCTCGCGCTGTCTCCATCGGCTCAGCTTTCGAGTTGGAGATGCGACTGCGAAAAGGTGATGGAAGTTATCGCTGGTTTTTGGCCCGCTACAACCCGTTGCACGACGAAGAGGGACAGATTACGCGTTGGTATGTGACCGGGACAGACATCGAGGATCGCAAGCAGGCTGAAGACAGGCTTCAGCGCGAGAACGTAGCTCTCCGGGAAGAAATCGACAAAACTTCGATGTTCGAGGAAATTGTGGGCGCCTCTCCAGCTTTGCAAGCGGTGCTCTCGCGCGTTTCCAAAGTCGCAAAAAGTGACTCTACTGTTCTCATCACCGGCGAGACGGGAACGGGCAAAGAGCTTGTTGCGCGGGCCATCCACCGACGATCTCATCGCAGCGCGCGTGCCTTCGTTAGCGTGAACTGTGCGGCAGTCCCGCGTGATCTGCTCGCTTCGGAGTTATTCGGCCATGAAAAGGGCGCCTTCACGGGCGCGACTCAGCAGCGCTTGGGTAGGTTCGAATTAGCGCACGGCGGTACGCTCTTCCTGGACGAAGTGGGAGAACTTCCAGCCGAGACCCAAATTGCCCTCCTGCGTGTTTTGCAGGAGCATGAATTTGAACGTGTGGGCGGGACGCGCCCGATACGCACTGACGTTCGGGTGATTGCAGCCACGAACCGTGACTTGCAGGCCGCTATCAGCGCTGGCTCTTTCCGTAGCGATCTGTTTTACCGCCTGAATGTCTTCCCAATTCAAATTCCTGCGCTGCGAGAACGAAAGGAGGACATCCGCCTGCTGGTCGAATACTTCATCGATCGCTACGCGCGGAAAGCCGGCAAGAGAATTACGACCGTGGACAAGGAGACTCTCCGATTACTTGAGTCATACTACTGGCCCGGAAACATACGCGAACTGCAGAACGTCATCGAACGATCCGTCATCGTGTGCGAAGCCGAGAATTTTTCGGTGGATGAAAGCTGGCTGTCGCAACAGCCGTCGAGCGGCAAAACGGAAAGCCAGCTTCATCTTTCCGAGAAGGTGGAAGCTCAAGAAAAGGAAATCATCGAAGCAGCCCTACGAGAAAGCCAAGGACGAGTCTTCGGACCGTCGGGCGCGGCCACGAAGCTAGGGATAGCGCGATCCACGCTGGAATCGAAAATCCGCTCACTCAAAATTGACAAGAACCGTTTCAGGCAAGTCTCACAATAGTCCCGCCTGGTGTCACGGTAAACCCGAGCCGTAAGTAAGTCCCTAACCATCGCAAACCTGCAAAGATTTTTTGTTCGGAATTTCACCAATTGGCGAAAAATTGACAGTTGGTTATCCCGTAAGCCATTCTCTATCAGCCGCTTGCGATTGGAAAGCCACCTGCTGACTAAGTCTTTGCATGCCTCTCAGAAGGGTATCAGATGCTAAGAATCCAGAGGAAAGCAAACGCAAAAGTCATTTTTAATTTGAGCGGTCGAATCGAGGCGGAGGATATTGACGAGCTGCGAAGGCTCTTCGAGTTGGAAGACAGCGGCCGCAAGATCGCCTTGGATTTGAGAGACGTCACCCTCGTGGACCGCGACGGAGTGAAGTTTCTCGCCGCTTGCGAAGTGAATGGCATCCAGCTCGAGGATTGCCCGGCATATATCCGTGAATGGATTTGGCGAGAAAGTGAACGGACGAGGCGAAAAAAAAAGATGAACGCTCGCACGGACAAATTGCAGAAAAGGGAGGAGCAAGCCAATGGGCCTAAATAGCCTGACTTATCCTTTGCACTACGAGGACCCGAGGCCAAGAACCGATCTGGAGAGCACGCTTCCTAGCGACCTAACCGAAGAGACGGTAAGCTGGGACACCGGCTTCGAAGGCATCATTGGAAAAAGCTCGGTTCTGCGGCGTTTGCTGCAGATGGTCGAAACCGTGGCCGGCGGAGATTCTACGGTGCTCTTGCTCGGCGAGACCGGTACGGGCAAAGAGCTCATCGCGCGCGCCATTCACAGTCACGGTCCTCGCAAGGCTCGACCGTTCGTTAAGCTCAACTGTGCCGCCATCCCGACCGGGCTGCTCGAAAGTGAACTGTTCGGCCATGAACGGGGATCGTTCACCGGCGCGATCGCACAGAAAATCGGCCGGCTCGAGGTGGCGCATCAAGGCTCGCTCTTCCTGGATGAAATCGGCGATATCCCGCTCGAGCTACAGCCAAAGCTCCTCCGTGTCTTGCAGGAGCGGGAATTCGAGCGCCTGGGAAACACGCGGACGCAGAGAGTGGATGTGCGCATTGTGGCCGCAACTCATCGAGACCTGGAAGGAATGATTCTGGAGAAGCAGTTTCGCAGCGACCTCTACTATCGACTGAATGTGTTTCCTATCCACGTTCCTCCCTTGCGGGAACGCCCGGAGGATATTCCGCTGCTGGTGCATCATTTTGTGCAGCAAGCCACACGACGAATGCGCAAAACGATCGATGCGGTCCCCTCGCAAACGATGGAGGCTCTAATTCATTACCGATGGCCGGGTAACATTCGGGAGTTGGAAAACGTAATCGAACGCGCAGTGATTTTAAGCCCCGGTCACGTCCTGCGGCTTTCGCCCCGGGACTTGAAATCCCGGATCGCGCCCGGCCAAAACCCAGACCGCCATCAAACGCTGGAGGAGGTCGAGCGCAACCATATCCTAAAGACTCTGAAAGAAACCAGGTGGGTTCTCTCGGGACCAGGCGGTGCGGCAGCCCGCCTGGGATTGAACCGCTCGACCCTGTATTTTCGTATGAAGAAGCTGGATATCGCCCGTAGCGTCGATTCATGCTCTGACCCGGAAAAAATCGTGGTGATGGCCTGAGACTGAGAAAACAATTTGCGGCCAGGCTCCTCTTGATCTCGCTCTGCACCAAGGCAGGGATCGTGCCGGGGGTGTCATTCAGTTGACGGGTGATATCCGGCCGGCACAATCGAACCGAAATGACAACGCAATCGCACACTGCCAATCTCCTCTAAGTCTTTGATCTCCACTGCTTTCGAATCGGCCAGAATAAAAAGCGAATCGGCACCGAAAGTGCATCGCCATCAACTGAAGCAGTCGTAGAAAGGGAGAAACATCGATGGGTGCATTGGAAACTTCCCTTGGGAGCGCAGCGGCAACGGTTGGGGAGCTGTTTCGTGCGGATATCCGCGGCCCTGAATCAACCAGACCGGATTTGCCCGCTCGAAAGTTGCATTCCCATGCGAAGTTCACCTCGCCGGTCACGCGCGATGATTGGGACCTCATCCGCCAGGCTGTCGCGGGAGATCCAGAGGCGCAGGAGCGGCTTTTTAAAACGCACACGCCCAGGCTCTATCGGACAGCTTTTGCCGTCTTGCGAAATAGAGAAGATGCGGAAGATGCAGTGCAAGAGAGTTGGTGCAGGGCTTTCGCGAATCTTGGTTCTTTTGAGGGGCGAGCTGCCCTTTCCACCTGGCTCACCCGAATCGCGGTCAATTCAGCCCTCATGCTCCGCCGAAGGAAAAGCGTCCGTGTGGAAGCTTCTTTAAACGATCTCCTAGACAGTCGTTCTGAACCGTTCTTCGACGGAAAAGTGGCCGAGTCGGCGAATCCGGAGGAAATCTACGTGGCGAGCGAATTGAATGCGCTCATCGAGGATCAAATCCGTGAGCTTTCCCCACGAATTCAGGCAGCATTTCGGTTACGCAACATTGAAGAATTTTCAGTCAGAGAAGCCGTCCAAGTTTTGGGCATTCGCGAAACTGCATTGAAGTCCCGAGTCCTACGGGCTCGCAGAAAGGTAGCACGCGGGCTCCGAAAACTGCTCTCCACGCCGTCTCGTCCGCACGCGCTCTCCAGAGGATAGCGCTTCAGATTGAAGCACCAACTCCGCTAGAGAACGATTGTAGCGTTACAAATCGCGTTGTAATATCGCCTGCCATATCTGACGTATCCCACACCAGAGGCTCAATGATGGATTGCAAGAAAGCGGTTTTGTTCTGCGTGCTCGCTGCTGCAGTTGTGCTTGGGTTGCTCGGTTCGCCGCGCATCACGCCTGCACAGAAAGACAGAGCGCTGGCCGAGCAGATCGATCAGATCGCGAGCCGGCCGGAGTATAAGCACTCGAGGTTTGGCGTGGCGGTTTATTCGCTGGACGAAGAGAAAGTCGTTTTCGAGCTTCACGGCCAGGAGCTGTTCACGCCGGGCTCGACGACGAAGCTCTTGACCGAAGGCACGGGACTCGAACTGCTCGGCGCGGATTTCCGTTTTCACACGCGCGTGTACCGCACCGGGCCGATCAACGCGGATGGGGTGTTAAGAGGGGATCTGATTCTGGTGGCGAGCGGCGATCCGAATCTTTCCGGACGAATTCAGCCGGACGGGACGCTGGCCTTTGAAAACATGGACCATTCTTACGACGGCAGCCCGGACACGAAGGCTGTCCCGGGCGATCCGCTCTTTGCGATTCGCGAACTCGCGGCGCAGGTTGCGGGGCGCGGCGTGAAGCGAATCGCAGGGCGCGTGCTGATAGATGCGAGCTTGTTTCCAGAGGGCGATCGAGAGCTCGGGACAGGTGTGGTGGTTTCGCCGATTTCGGTGAATGACAATGTGGTGGATCTGAGGGTTTCGTCCGCGTGCAAGGAAGATACTCCAGTCGCGCTGAATATTTCGCCGGCAAGTTCGTACGTTTCGTTCGTCAACAAAATCACCACCGGACCGGCGGGTTCGAAGCCGGATATAAAACCGCCTGCTGACGTGACCAACGCAGATGGATCGCACACGGTCACACTGACGGGGAAATTTCCGCTTGGCGGCCCTTCCATTCTTTACACATACCCCGTTCCGGAGCCGAGCCGGTTCGCGCAAGTGACATTCGTGGAAGCGCTGCGTGAGCAACGGATCAAGGTGGATCTCGTTCCTGCCGGCCAAAAGATTGACTTCAAGACGATCTCGGCTAATTACACGGAGGGAAATGTTGTCGCGGAGCGTGTTTCTCCGCCGCTTTCCGAAGAAACGAAGGTTACGCTGAAGGTGAGCCAGAATTTGCACGCCTCGATGATGCCGTTCATTCTTGGCGCGATTCTGGGCCACAAGACCCAGGACATCGACCAAGGCGGCTTCGATCTGGAACATGATTTTCTGGCGAAGGCGGGGCTCGATTTGAGCGGCGCGTCACAAGCGGACGGCGCGGGTGGCGCGCAATCGGCCTATTACACTCCGGACTTCATGGTTCATTACCTGGCTTTTATGTCGAAGCAAAAAGATTTTGCGATTTTCGAGAAGGCGTTGCCGATTCTTGGGCGCGACGGCACGCTTTGGAATATCCAAGTGAATTCGCCGGCGGCCGGACACGTTTTCGCCAAGACCGGCACGTTCAGTTCGTTCGATGCGTTGAACAAGAACCTGATGTTGAACGGAAAAGGCCTGGCGGGATACGTGACCACGGCTGACGGGCGACATTTGGCATTTGCAGCCTTTGTGAATCGAGTCCCGATTTCGATGGAGGATCCGGAAGCTGCGCAGAAAATTGCGGGGCAAGCCCTGGGCGAAATCGCCGGAGCGATTTATTCCACACCTGCGGACAAGATGGCTCCCTTCGATGTGATCATCAAGAACGGACACATCCTGGACGGCAGCGGCGGGCCCTGGTATGCCGCGGACATCGGAATTCGCGGCGATCGCATCGTGGCGATCGGCCAGCTTGGCGACGCGCAGGCGAAAAAGGTGATTGACGCGACGGGGCGGATTGTCTCGCCGGGATTTATCGACATGCTGGGGCAGTCGGAAGCATCTCTGCTGATCGACAATCGCTCGTTGAGCAAACTCTCGCAGGGAATTACGACCGAAATCACAGGCGAAGGCGGCTCCATTGCGCCGCAAAATGAAAAGACATTAGCGCCGCTCGCACCATTCCTGACCGAATATCATCTGACAATCGATTGGACCACGCTCGACGGTTATTTCCGCAGGCTGGACAAAGACGGCACGCCGATTAATCTTGGCACGTACGTGGGGGCGGCACAGGTGCGCGAAAGCGTGATCGGTGACGACGATCGCGCGCCTACTCCGGCCGAAGTTGAGGAGATGGAAGCGCTGGTGGCGCAGGCCATGAAAGATGGGGCGCTCGGGGTTTCTACCGCGCTGATTTATCCGCCCGGACATTATGCGAAGACGGAAGAATTGATTGCGCTGGCTAAGGTCGCTGCCCAGTACGGCGGGATTTATGCTTCGCACATGCGCAGCGAAGGCGCGAGCGAAATGGCCGCGCTCGATGAGGCGATACGAATCGGGCGCGAAGCGCAGATTCCCGTGGAAATATTCCATCTGAAAGTGAGCGGAAAGTCTCGGTGGGGAACGATGCCCGCCGTGGTCGCTAAAATTCAGGCCGCGCGGGACGCAGGGCTCGACATACGCGCGGACCAATATCCGTACGTCGCGGGGTCGACGGCGCTGGTTTCGTCGCTGCCGCCATGGGTGGCGGATGGCGGAGTGGACAAACTTCTCGGGAGATTGCGCGATCCGCAAATTCGCGAGCGCATCAAGAATGAAATGTCAGCGGAACACAGCGATTGGGAAAATCTCTACTTCGATTGCGGCGGTGGGGACGGAGTGATGATTTCGGGCGTGGTCAACCCGGACTTGAAGAAATACGACGGCAAGACCGTGGCGCAGATGGCGAAAGCGGAAGGCAAACCGGAACTGGACGCGCTATTTGATTTCATCCTGGCGGACAAGGCGCAGACGGGTGCGATTTATTTCATGGCCAGCGAGCAGGATTTAATTTATGGACTCAAGCGGCCGTGGACTTCACTCTGCCTTGATAGTGGCGAGCTTTCGCTGGATGGGCCGCTGTTCGAGTCTCACACGCATCCTCGCGCTTTCGGCTCGTTCCCGCGGTTTCTTGGACACTACGTTCGAGATGAGCGCCTGATGCCGCTGGAACAAGCGATTCGAAAGATTACTTCGATGCCGGCGCAGCGCGAGCACCTGGTGAATCGCGGGCTCATCAAGACTGGTTTTTATGCGGATATTACGATTTTCGATCCGGCAACGATCATCGACCGGGCGACTTACACCGAGCCGACGAAAATATCAGAGGGAGTGGACTACGTTTTCGTTAATGGGCAACTCGAATTCGACCACGGAGCGCTAACCGGAGCGAAGGGCGGCCGTGCGCTTCGCGGACCCGCCTGGCACGGTGACGATTCAGTTCAGTAACATCCATCACTGATTCCAGACGGTCTTGACGTTTGTGAATTCGCGAATTCCGTAAACTCCCAGTTCGCGGCCGATGCCCGAGCGTTTGGCGCCGCCGAAGGGAAGGCGTGGATCTGATACGACCATGCGGTTGATGAAGACCATGCCCGCGTCGATGCCGTTGATGAACTGATCCTGCTCGCTTTTTTCGTTCGTCCAGGCGCTGGCTCCCAATCCGAAAGGCGTGGCGTTGGCGATACGAATGGCGTCGTTGATATCTTTGGCGCGAAACAGGGAAGCGACGGGGCCGAAAAGTTCGTCGCAAGCGGCGGGAGAATCGTCGGGAATATTGCTGAGGACCGTGGGAGCATAGAAATTTCCCGGGCGGCTTAGAGGCTTTCCGCCGGTGAGCAATTTCGCTCCGGCTTTGATGGTTTTTTGCACGTCGGCGTCGAGTGTGGTGACGCCGTCAGCCGTCGCTAGCGGGCCCAGCTCCGTGGCCTCATCAAAGGGGTCGCCGATTTTCAGCGATTCCATTTTTTTGACGAAGAGCTTTTCGAACTCATCGGCAATGCGTTGATCCACGATGAAACGTTTTGCGGCGATGCAGGACTGCCCGTTGTTTTGCACGCGAGCTTTCACCGCGGCGGCGGCAGTTTCTTCCAGGTTTGCGCTGGGCATGACGATGAATGGGTCGCTGCCTCCCAGTTCGAGCACTACTTTTTTTATTTTCTTCGCCGCGGCCACGGCCACTTGAATTCCCGCGCCTTCACTTCCAGTCAGCGTGGCGGCAGCGATTCGCTTGTCGCCGATAATGCCGCCGACTTTGTCGGCGCCGATGAGAAGAGTTTGAAACGCTCCTTGCGGGAAACCGGCGCGGAGGAAAATATCTTCAATCAGCAGAGCGCACTGCGGCACGTTGGAAGCGTGCTTGAGAAGTCCCATGTTGCCGGCCATCAGCGCCGGGGCGGCGAAGCGAAAGACTTGCCAGAAAGGGAAATTCCACGGCATTACGGCGAGCACCGGGCCCAGGGGCTGATAACGAATAAAGCTTTGCGCGGCGGAGGTTTTGACTATTTCATCGGCCAGGAAACGCTCGGCATTTTCGGCATAGTAGCGGCAACCGACGGCGCACTTCGCAGCTTCGTCCACCGCGCCGCGGATGGGTTTGCCCATCTCCAGCGTCATCACGCGGCCGAGTTGTTCTTTTTCTTTCTCGATAATTTCAGCCGCTCGCAACATCATCTCGGCTCGTTTCGAATACGCTATGCTTTTGTAAGAATGGAATGTGTCGGCCGCGAGCTGAAGTTTCTTCTCGATTTGCGCGTCGGACAACGCGTCGAAAGACTTTACAAGCTCGCCAGTGGCAGGATTAATCGTCGCGATGGCCATTCTTTCCTCTTTTGCGAACCGGGGAAATAACATTACCCGGGTTAATTTTCACACTCTCAGATCGTTCAACCAGACTACCACATGATCATTTGAATCGGATTTCGTTGGCTGGCCGAATCACGGGGGCGGGGATACTGAGGTTATTGCGCTGAGCTTCCGACGGGTGCTTGACCTTTGATGGCCGCCCCGACTGCTGGAGTTGCTGATGCGCTTCTTGCCAGGACGGGGGCTGCGGCGATTCCTGGGTCCAGTGGGCGACGGAGGCCTCGTCACACCATTCGGGCAAGCGCCGCATGACTTGGCGATGAATTCCCGAGAGCATGTAAGACCGCATAGCCTGTTCTGAATTCCAAACTGTGCGAGTCCAAAAGGTATTTTGGGCGTCGCGCAGGACGGAAACGGAAAGAGCACCTTGCGCGGACTTGGCCTGTTGCGCGGAGCGAAATGCTTGCAGGAAGAAGGCGGGAAGATAGCGCCAGGATCGTACTCGAAGACGCGTGAGAGAAACGAAGAACATGGCTTTCGATATTAAACCCAAACACGATTGTAAGCAGCCTTTCTGACCAAGCTCCAACTATGAAATTGCGCCGAAGTTCGCGTATGATAGTGGCGAACTCCCCGTGTTTTCAGCCCGGAGACGGCCTCTCATGAATCACCGGTTCACCATAGGTGTCGAAGAAGAGTTTCAAATCGTTGACCCGGCTACGGGAGAACTGCGTTCGCATGTAAGCCAGCTCGTCGCCGCCACTTCCCCGGGGTTGGGCGAGCAAGTGAAGTCCGAGATGCACCAGTCCATCGTTGAGATTGGCACGAAGATCTGCAACAACGTTGACGAATTGGCGGCGGATATGCGGCGTATGCGCGGCGAATTGGTGCGGGCCGCGGAGCGAGTGGGTTTGCAAGTTGCCGCCTCGGGCACGCACCCGTTTTCAAGCTGGATCGATCAAGTCATCTCGCCGGGAGAGCGCTACCAAAACATCGTCGAAGAGTTGCAGCAACTGGCGCGCTCTCTGCTGATTTTCGGCATGCACGTGCATGTGGCGATGCCTGACCGCACCACGACGATCGACCTGATGAACATGACGCGCTACTTTCTGCCGCATCTTCTGGCGCTTTCCACCAGTTCGCCATTTTGGATGGGACGCGATACGGGCCTGAAATCATTTCGCACCACGGTGTTCCGGCGTTTTCCGCGCACGGGCATTCCGGAGAACTTCGGTTCGTGGAGCGAGTACGAAGACTACGTAAACCTGCTGGTGCAATTGCACTGCATCGATAATGCAAAGAAAATTTGGTGGGACGTTCGCCCGCATCCGACATTCGGGACGCTCGAGTTTCGCGTGTTCGATGTGGCCACGCGATTGGACGAAGCCGTCGCGATCGCGGCGCTGACGCAGGCGCTGGTGGTGAAGCTGCATCGGCTGTACACGCGCAATATGAGCTATCGCATGTATCCTCGCGCGCTGATTGAGGAAAATAAGTGGCGAGCTGCGCGCTGGGGCGTGGAGGGCAAGCTCATTGATTTTGGCAAACAAGCGGAAGTACCCATGCGAGAGTTGGGTGAAGAGCTTCTGGAATTCACTTACGATGTGGCGGGCGATCTCGGAAGCCGCGCGGCGCTCGAGCCAATCCATAGGATTCTGCGCGATGGTACCAGCGCCGAACGTCAATTGCGCGTATTCAAGGAAACCGGTGATTTGAAGGAAGTGGTGAAGCATATTGTCGCGGAGACACGGGCGGGAGCGACGGAGCAAGCCTCTTCCGCGTAGAAGTTCCCGTTGGGCGCCGCGAGATGGGCTGGAAGAGAATTATTATGCCGAACGAACGAAATTCTCCGAAACGGAATCCCTTGCCTGAGTTGAAACCATCCGTTCCGAAGAAAGGGAGCGATACGATGAAGATTGGACTTCTTTGCGGACGCGAATACAGTTTCCCGCCGGCTTTTATAGACAAAGTAAATGAGCTGGGCAAGCGCGACGGTATCACGGCGGAATTCGTGCATCTGAGTGGAGTCCGCATGGGGGATCCCGCGCAGTATCGCGTAATCGTGGACCGCATTTCTCACGAAGTGGATTTCTATCGCGGATATTTGAAGCACGCCGTGTTGCAGGGCACCTATGTGATCAACAATCCGTTTTGGTGGACGGCGGACGACAAATTTTTCAACTATGCGGTAGCCTCGAAGCTCGGCCTGGCCATTCCCAAGACGATCCTTCTACCGCAGAAGTCTTATCCGGCTGACGTGGACATCACTTCGGAATCCCTGCGCAACCTGGAGTACCCGATTGATTGGGACGCTCTGCTCGATGCCGTCGGGCGGCCGGCAATCTTGAAACCTTTTTCCGGCGGGGGATGGAAACACGTTTATAAGGTGAATAATCGCGAAGAACTGCTGGCCGCATACGATGGCACCGGGCCCACCTGCATGACGCTTCAGGAATTTATTGATTTTGACAAATACGTCCGCTGCTTCACTTTCGGGAAAACGGATATTATGCCGGTCGCTTACGATCCGAAGGAGCGCCGCTATCTGGTGGACCACAAGTATCTATCGGCGGAGCTGGGTTCGCGGGTTGTGAGCGACGCGCAAACGATCAATCAAGCGCTCGGATACGAAATGAACACGATTGAATTTGCGATCAAGCAAGGCGTGCCGTACGCCATTGATTTCCTGAATCCAGCGCCGGATTTTGAGCGCGATCGCATCACCGAGTTTTACTTCGAAACGGTCGTGGAACGCATGGCTCGGCTGGTGATCGATCGCGCGCTTAACGGCTCGCCGGCGAATTCGTGGCCGCGCTGGGAAGAAATGCTGGGCATTGGCGCTGCTAGCGGTTTCACAGGCGCGCCGGAAAGTCGCCGCGCAGGAGCGAAAACCGCGTGAGCGTTTCCGGCCGGGCTTCGCAAACACCGTCTTCCCCCGCAGAGCTTTGGCACGGGCTCTTGCGTCCGGACGTCGAGCTGGCTCCGGCATTTTGGGCTGACTTAAACGCGCGGATGCGCGCCGAAAAGCTCACCTTCGGCGACCGCGTGCATTGCCCTTTTCTGCGGCCGTTTTTCCTCAGCACGCAGGATGAGAGTCGGGTGCGCGAAATCGCAGAACTCATCGCGGATCTTGGGGAGCGCGTTGTGGCGCAGGCGCTCGCGGATCCAGCGCTGCTGGCACAAGTAGCCCTGTCGCCCGCAGAAGAGCGTCTCGCACGCATCCCGCCGCGGTACAAGACTGCCAGCACAGCTTCGCGGCTCGATGCGTTCTTGCTCCCCGATTCGTTGCAGTTCGCCGAGTACAATGCTGAATCGCCAGCAGGACCTGGTTACGCAGAGACTTTAGCCGGGGTCTTCCGCACTTTGCCGATTATGGAGCGCTTTGCGGAGCATTACACGGTTCGGCAATTTTCGTTGATCGAGCAGTTGCTCGCTGCGCTGCTGGCGAGCTACCGCGAATGGGGCGGAACCGCTTCGCCTCCGGTGATCGCAATTGTGGACTGGCGCGAAGTTCCCACCTGGAGCGAGTTTGAAATTTTGCAGGCTCGTTTTGAAAAAGCGGGCGTGCCGACGATTGTCTGTACTCCGTCCGACTTGGAATTTGACGGCTCGAAACTGATGGCGCACGGGCGCCGGGTTGACCTGGTTTATCGCCGCGTGCTGATCAACGACATTCTCGCGCGGCCTGCGGAATGCGAAGCGCTGGTAAAGGCTTATGAAGCGGGCGCCGTCTGCGTGGCGAACGCGCTCACTTGTAAAATCGCTCACAAGAAGGCGTTTTTCGCGGTTCTTACCGACGAACGGAATGCGGCGCTTTTCAGCGGGAGCGAGCGCGAAGTGATCCGCCGCCACATCCCGTGGACGCGTTTGCTGGAAGACGCGAAGACCACGCGCGACGGCGAATCCTTTGGCTTGCTTGATTACGTTCGCAAACGCAGAAATGAGTTTGTGTTGAAACCGAACGATGAATACGGCGGAACGGGCGTAACACTTGGCTGGGAGATGGACGATCGCGCGTGGGACCAAGCTCTACAGCGCGCGCTTTCCGACAGCGACAGCAAATGGGTAGTACAGCAGCGCATCGCGGTGCGGCGCGAAGTGTTTCCCATGTGGACGCCGAATGGAGTGGAGATGCGCGACATGCTTGTGGATTTCGCGCCGTATCTGTTCCGCGGTCGCATGGCTGGATGCTTGACGCGCCTGAGCTCGACAGGCCTGGCGAACGTTACTTCGGGGGGCGGGCAGGTTCCTTCGTTCGTCGTCGATCCGCGCTGATGATAATCAGTGTTTGCTCTTGCAGAGGTTTATCCGTAGCAAAAATCCAGCGGCAAAATTACAATAACTGAATGACTTTTGGATTTGTTAAGCCGGAGCTGATGCCCGGCGCTAAAAACGCGGTGGAAACGTGCCTGGCCATACAGCCGAATGAACGAGTGACGCTGATCGCGGATCGACCGAGCGCGATTGTTGCAGCGAGCCTGGCGAAGGCAATAGCGGACCGCGGGGCAATCTGCGATCCGTTCTTGCTGGAGGATCTCGCTCCGCGTCCTCTGACCCGTGCGCCGCAACAAGTGCTGGATTCTCTGGGTCGCGCCGACGCCGGAATTCTCTGCATGCAACCGATGATGGGAGAGCTCGCCGCACGCAAGGATATTGTCGGCGTTGTCGAGAGGCGCCACATTCGTTACGCGCACATGGTCGGCGTTACTCCTGAAATCATGCAGCAGGGAATGCGCGCGGACTACACCATGGTGGACAAGCTGAGCGAACGATTGCTGCAGCGCATGCATTCCGCGCGGTCGCTTACCGTGCGCACCGATGCTGGAACCTCTCTGGTTGCTAGTTTTGACGCTGCACTCGATTGGGTGAAGACCAGCGGGCTGATCAACCGGCGTTACTGGTCGAACCTTCCGGCGGGCGAAGTGTTTACCACGCCGGCGAAAGTGGACGGCACATTTGTGTGCGACGGCACGGCCGGCGATCACTTCTGCGGAAAATACGGCGATTTGGAAAAAACGCCGCTCTCGCTTGAAATTAGAGGCGGTCGATTAGTGGCCGCGAAATGCGCGCGCAAAGATCTGGAGGACGAATTCTGGAAGTATTGCCATACGGATGAAAATAGCGACCGCGTCGGCGAACTCGCCTTCGGCACGAACCTCAGCTTGTCAAACATGATTGGCGTTCTGCTGCAGGACGAAAAACTTCCGGGCGTGCATCTTGCTTTTGGCGATCCTTACGGCAGCCAAACGCATGCGGCGTGGACTTCGCGAACGCATGTGGACGTGCTAGCGCGCGCTTGCGACGTTTGGATTGACGAAGAACAAGTGATTGCCAAAGGCCGCTACCTTCTCGACCGGCTGGGGCTAGCGTAGCCGCGTCAAAATAACCTGGTGATGTATTCCCACATTTGATGTTTCCAGAAGGGCCAGTCGTGCCCGCCTTGCGGTCCCCAATCGTCGAGATGATGAGGGATGCCTTTGCTCGACAAGATATTCGAGAGGCGGTAAGAAGGGCCGCTGTTTTCCCATGGTCCGTTGCCGGTGGCGATGTGAATGTCGCACTGCGCGAGCTGCGCCATTACGTTTCCGTCGGAAAGGTTTGAGAGATAATCCACCGGATTGTTGAAGTAGGTGTTGTCGTCGTACATTCCGTCCATGAAATTCTTTATGTCGTAAACGCCGGAAAGGGCGAAGCAGCGGCGCACGACGTCAGGATGCTTGAACAGAGTATTTGCAGCGTGGTAAGCGCCGAACGACGCGCCCATGGTGGAAATCGCGATGTCGTGCGAGCGGCAGTTGTCGCGAATAAAAGGAACGACTTCGTTGCGCACGTAAGCGTCGAATTGCGATTGAACCCAGCTACGATGAAACGGGTGCGCGCGCTTGTTATAGAATCCCGCGGAATTCACGGAGTTGATGCTGAAAAACTTCACGCGCCCGGCGTCAATCAGCGGCGACAAGCTGCCGACTAATCCTTGGTTCTCCAGCTCCCACTCGTCGCCGGCGCTGGTAGGGAATCCGAGAAGCGGAGGGCCCCAGTGGCCGTACACAACGACTCCCATATCGAGGCCGAGACGATGCGAATACCACCGATGATATTCCCGTTTCATGTCGCTCCTGGTCGCGAGCTGCCGCTCGAAGTTCAAGCCAAAGGTTGAGCGCGGTATTATACGGTGTTTAACGGCATGGGAAACCGGAATCTCTGTGCGGATGAATTTTTGCTCTGCTATTGTAATAGAATGCGCGATTCGAGAAGGAGGGTTCTTGTTTAGCGATTCAACGGGAGCGGATCCGGCGGCAGGCAATTCGAAGGGGAAAAATCTCGATTGGCGCCCCACACGGAAATGGCGGCGGGATTGATCGCGTCGGGGCCTGGACAGTTGCGCAAATATGAACAGTATCGTTCGCGGTTTCTTCCGCGCGCGCGCGATGTGATCGTTTATTCGCCGGCTGCCTACGAGCGAGATCCGCAGGCGCGCCTCCCGGTGCTTTATCTTCAGGACGGCCAGAATCTGTTCGATGGCGCAACTTCGTTCATCCCGGGCATGGACTGGCACGTGCGGGAGACTGCTGATTATTTGATCGGCCAAGGAGCGATTCGGCCGCTCATCATCGTCGGGATATACAACACCGGGAAAGCGCGGCTTGGCGAGTACACACCTTCGCGCGATAAAAGAATGGGTGGAGGAAGGGCAAGCCGCTACGGCCGGATGTTGATCGAGGAAATCATACCGTTCATCAATTCTGAATATCGAACGCTCTCCGGCCCGGCGAACACGGGCATCGGCGGCTCGTCGCTGGGAGGGTTACTCGCGATCTATCTCGGTCTGCGGTATCCGCAAGTATTCGGCAGGCTGGCGATTCTTTCGCCTTCGGTATGGTGGAACCAGGGCTGGATCTTGAAATTTGCCGCTCGGACGCGAGTGCGCGAACGTTCCCGGATCTGGTTAGATGTCGGCACCAAGGAAGGCGGCCGCAGCGCGGAGAACGTGGAAAAGCTACGCGACGTTCTCGCGCGGAAAGGCTGGCAAGAAGGCCGCGACCTACATTTCGAAGTGATTCCCGGCGCCGAGCACAATGAAGCGGCTTGGGGACAACGCGTGGGGCCGTTCTTGCAATTCCTTTTTCCCTCCGGCTAGACCGCAGTATAATCCGGACTATCGTTCTGACCGCCGAGCCGGATTAATTCAGCAGTATCCGAGGCCACTGCCTTTGTCTCCAGATAGACCGCTCACTATTCTGTGCATCAGCTCTTACGAAAAAGGGCAGGAATTTCTGCGCGAGGCAAAGAAGGAAGGCTGCCGCGTGCTGCTGCTGACGCTCGAAAAACTGCGCAACGCCGACTGGCCGAGCGAAGCCATCGACGAAATGTTTTACATGCCCGAGGAACTTCCCACGGCGGACATCATCCGCGCCGTCAGCTTCATGGCTCGCACGCAGCCGATCGATCGCATCGTGGCGCTGGACGAATTCGACATGGAAAACGTGGCAGCGCTACGCGAACATCTGCGCATTCCGGGCATGGGACTCACCACCATGCGCTATTTTCGCGACAAGCTGGCGATGCGCGGGCGCGCGCGGGAATCCGGGATTCTGGTCCCAGAATTCGTGCACGTCCTGAACTACGAAGATATGAAGAGTTTCATGGCGCGCGTGAAACCGCCCTGGCTGCTGAAACCGCGTTCGCAGGCATCCGGGATCGGCATGAAAAAAATTCAGGAGCCCGCGGAGCTGTGGCCCTGGCTAGACCAGGCCGGCGACCTGCAATCTTTTTTTCTGATGGAGCAGTTCGTTCCCGGCGACGTTTTTCACGTGGACAGCATCGTCTCCGAGCGCAAAGTAGTGTTTGCCGAAGCGCATGCGTACGGAAAGCCGCCTTTGGAGGTTTCTCACCAAGGTGGCATCTTCACCACGCAGACCGTGCGCCGGACGTCAGCGGAATTCAAGGCGTTGCAGAAGGTCAATCGCGAGTTGATTGAAGCGCTCGGATTCGTGCGCGGAGTGACGCATGCTGAATTCCTGCGCGCGCACGAAGACGGCAGGATTTATTTTATCGAAATTGCGTCCCGCGTGGGCGGCGCTTGTATTTCGGACATGATCGAGGCCGCCACCGGAATCAACCTTTGGCGCGAATGGGCGCGTATCGAAGTCGGGGGAGGGAAGACGCCCTACGTTCTGCCGGAGACCCGCCGCGATTACGCTGGAGTTGCCATCTCCTTGGCGCGCCAGGAGCGGCCGGATACTTCCGCTTACAACGATCCCGAAATCGTGCTGCGCGTTCCGAAGCATCATCACGCGGGATTCGTGCTGCGCGCGCAAAAGCCGGAGCGAATAACGGATTTGCTTCAATCCTATTCGACGCGCTTCCTCAACGATTTTTACGCCACTGAGCCGGTTCCCGATAAACCCAGCGCATGATTCCAGCGGGAAAGGCAGCCGTAATTGTGTTTGAGGAAAAACTTTATTTGCGCGGCGGCCGTTCCAGGCCGTAGAAGTCCTCTGAGTTAATAGGCTTGCTCCCGAGGCCGAGCTGTAGAACCTGCAGATGGCTGCTGCGGTCAAACACCTTGTCGGGAAAATAACGCTTCACCACTAGCCGCACTCCTCCGAAAGCGATGCCGGAAATTATTGCGAACATGCAGATGATTCCCGCGCCGATGATCGTTCCGGCGATCATTGCGGTGATGGGCGGCTCTTTGAATTGGAAGGTGGGTTCGTTCCATGTGATTTCGGCGCCCGATTCGACCTGCTTCAGCAAAGCATCGGCCTCTGCTTGCGTGCGCGCTCCGTATACGATCGCCAGCAGAGTCATGGAGCGTTTGGCAAACAACGGCGGAGCACCTGGATCAGGGTTGACGGCATTGACGTGATAGAACTTCTGCAGCTCAGCCAGTTTTTTCCCGGCGGTTTGCGGCGTGGGAAAATCAACGAGAAGAAGCGTTAGCTCATGGCCTTCAGCTTTGTACCGCGCAGATTCAGCTTCCGCTCCTTGAGAAAATCCGAGCCAGTCGTTTGATGCGACGGGGAAGAACTGATACAGAGTCGCGGGCCCCAAGAGATAACGATCCGATCGTTCAATCATCCCCTGCGAGGGCATTTCATCCGGAAGCGACGGCAGCGGGCCCTCTTCGGCGTGCAGCTTTACATCGGCGACTAGCGCCTTCAGATCTTTTTCCTTTTTCGGAAGCTCGGTGCCGCGAATATCCAGCAGAAGATTGCCGTCGAGCGCCAACGCCCGGGAAGGACCGAGCGCGGAATGCTCGGTCAGGCTGCCGTGCGGCAGATCGGCAGTGCGCATATAGGAATACAGGCCGTACGCGCCGCTGGGATCCTTCATTCGATAGACTTGGACTCCCAACTTTTCAGAAGCGCGTGTGTACTCGCACTGTTCTCCGGCGACGAATCCGTACTCGGCCAACACATCGTTTCCCACTGAAGTGGGAGTCTGCGAGGCAATCTCCGAGGGTTGAGCGGGATTAAACGCGGATCTTCCGTTGCAGCTCCAGCCTGCAAACGAATCCGGGATCACTGCTTGAGCAGGAGTGGAAATCGCCGCAAACAATAAAAGTATGGCGATGAGAGAAAGGGAAATGTAATGGCGCGTAAGCATCTTGATTAGATGCTGGAATTCTACTTCGGGTTCCCGTTGGACGCTACTGTGGCTATGGCCCCGCCGGAGTTGGGGGATTGATCGGCGGAGCGCTCTGCGATTGGCCTGGTCGCTTTAACCGGGAGCGCTGCGGGGCGATTGTCCGAGACGAGCTTTGTTTTGCCGTAGGAAAGGCTGTTCAGATTGTCTAGATATGCGGCGATGCCACGGTACAGGCCGTCGGCGACGCGCTGGCGCTGATCGGGTTTGCGCAGCAGTTTTTCGTCGCTGGGATTGCTGATGAACGAAATTTCCGAAAGGATGGAAGGCATATTCGCGCCGATCAGGACGACGAAGGGAGCCTTTTTGACGCCGCGATTCTTTTCATTCTGGCTCACGAGCTGCATGCGATGCGCCAGCGAATCCTGGACGTCATTTGCGAATTCTTTCGATTCCTCGATCTTTTCGTTACGCGCGATCTTTTTTACGATGTCCTGCAAATCATGCAGACCTTCTTGCGAAAGGGAATTCTCGCGCGTTGCGACTTCCAGGGATTCTTCCGAGGTTGCGAAGTTCAGGTAATAGGTCTCTATGCCGCGCGCTTCGTGGTCGTGGCTCGAATTTGCGTGAATGGAAATGAACAGGTCCGCTTTCGCATCGTTGGCAATGGCGGTGCGCTGTTCGAGCGGAATAAATGTGTCGTCTTTACGCGTGTAAACGACTTCCGCGCCGGGAAGTTTTTGCTCGATCAGATGTCCCAGGCGCAGCGCGACGTCCAGGCAAAGGTCTTTCTCCATCAAGCCGTGCGGCCCGATGGTTCCGGTGTCGTGCCCGCCGTGGCCCGGATCGATGACGATGCGTCCGATTTTCAGCCCCAGCGCGCGCGTCAGCGAATGCTGCCCGTCGCGAGTGGGCTTGGGCTCGGTCGGGGGCTGCAAAGGAGCGCTATTCGCAGCGGAGGATTTTGTTTTAGACGGGGTACTTTTCGACGCCGGAGTTGCAACAAGCTTCGCCGTGAGTTTGGCGGAAGCAGGATCTTTTTCGTTGGCCGCGGAGACGCTTTCGTTCGTCTTCTCCGCTGCATTCGCGCTGGTTTTCTCGGCGTCGTCTTTTGCAGGAGCGGCGGTGGCGGGCGTAGTCGCCGCCGGTTGCGCGGGAGTGCTGCTTCCGTTTTTCGCGGTCGAAGTGGCGGCATTGTTGCGGACTTCTATCACCAAGCGGTAAGGATTAGAGACCAGGTAGGCCGAACAATCGCGCGCGCCGTCCACATCCAGAACCAGACGGACGACGCCTTCCCGGTTTTGCCCCACGCGGACAGATTTCAGCAGGCCATTTTTCACGTCAATCGTTTTATTGGCCAGGCCGGGACCGATGAGCGCTTTGTGCAAATCGAAATAGACGCGATCGGGAGAAGCGATGTGCGCGGAGTCAAATTTAACGGTGTCTTCGAGGCTCACTACGATTCGGGTGTAGTTTTCAGCGTTCCAGGTATGAATGTCGGTGACGTGCGGCGTTGCGTGCGTGCTCTCCCGCTGCTCGACGATCTGCCCCTTGATTTCAGGAGGCTTCTCTTTCGCCACCACGACTTCGCGCGCGTCCGAAATTTCCTTCAGCGCCTGGCGCGCTTTCGGCGCCTTATCTGATTTCGGGAAACGTTTCAGAAAATCCTTGAAGGTGACTTCGGCGACTTCGGGCCGGCCCAAATCGTCTTTCTGAATCTGAGCAATGGAGAAAATCGCTTCGGAGCGGTAGCGGCTCTCGGGATATTGCTTCAGCAGAAAATTGTAAGTATCGATGGCCGACTGAAAATATTTCTCGTCGAATTGCCGGGCCATTTGCTGGTACAGCTCGGCCTCCGCAATCAGCGCGGGTGTCACTTCTTCTGCTTGCGGGGTGATCAAATAAACTTTCTGGTAGGCGGCGACTGCTTGTTTGTAGTCGGCGAGAGTGCGGGCTTTTTCAGGGCGCTCTTCCAAAGCGGTTCGAATTCGTACGGCGCGCTCGAATTGCTGGCGCGCTTCATATTTCCGGTCGGCATAAGCGGGGGAGGCAAGCGACACAAGTATTGCAATGGCTAGCAGAAAAAACTTCTTCGGCCTATGAACTTTGAAGGAGAACACTTGCGTTCATTCGTTCGTGTAAACTACGCGGCCTTTCGAGTCCACTTCTTTTCGCAATGGACGTCGTGGCGGAGTCCAGAGCGTCTGGTTGCGTCCCGAGTCAGACCGGAAGTAAGCTTCAGTCACTTTTTGCACGTACTGTTGCGTTTCTCTGTAGGCCGGAACACCCCCATTCATGTCCACGGCGCGCTCGCCTGCGTTGTATGCGGCCAGCGACAGCGAAAGATTGTTGTCATAGCGATCCAGCAGCGATTTCAGATACGACGTTCCAGCTTCCACGTTTTGGGCCGGGTCAAACGGATTTCCTGCACCAAAACGTTGTGCCGTACCTGGAATCAATTGCATCAAGCCGATCGCTCCCTTGCGCGAAACAGCTCCCGGATTCCATCCCGACTCTTGATTGATTACGGCTTTCACCAAGGCCTGATCCACGTGATGCCGGTCGGCCGCATCACGTACGATGCGATCGAGCCGCGGGTCCGTGACGTCCGTTGCCGACTTCGGCTGCGCGTCCACCGAATGAAACCCTGCGGGCACCGATGGAGAACTTATAGTACTACCACGACGGGCTGATTTGGAATCATCATTCACGAAGACTTGCTTGCCGTGATTGTCCACTGTGGTGGCAATCTGGGCGCGCGCCGGCGACGCCAGGGAGAGGAACGTCCCAGCGGCTAGGATTGCTACGGTGATGAGTCTGCGATGCATCAGTATGGACCCTCGTTCGCTAAACGCTTTGCGAGTACCGAACGCTGTCAGACTTCCACAACACGCCTAAGGGAAGGCAGAAAGTCTCTGAAACTTTTAGAGACACAAATTCTCGAAATCACAGAACTGTTCCGCCGAAAAAAAGGTGACCGCTCGGCGTAAAGTCCTGGCGCTGTTGACATTATAACAAGCGGTCGAGGAAGGGGTATACCTGGCCGAGGGCATTTTCTATGCCGGATGTGTCTTTTCCGCCAGCCTCCGCTAAGTCGGGTCTGCCGCCTCCGGAACCGCCCACAAACTTGGCCAGTTCCTGGACCAGCTTTCCGGCGTGGACGCGGCTGGTGAGATCCTTCGTAACTGCTGTGATTAGAGCAACTTTGCCGTCTTCCGCGGTGGCCAAAACCACGACTCCGGAGCCCAGTTTCTGGCGCAGGGAATCGACAAGCTGGCGAAGCGATTCGCGGCCAAAACCGTCAACTTTGGCGGCAATGAAGCGAACTTCCTTGACCAGCCGCACATCTTCCAGAAGTTCATCGACGATGGAACCGGCGGCTTTGCGTTTCAGGGCTTCGAGCTGCTTTTCGAGCTGGCGGACGGACTCGAATTGGCGTTCGAGGGCGGCGACAACGTCGCCTTCTCCGGAATTCAACATGCCGGCGACGGAGCGCAGAGTTGCGAGCGATTTTTGATATTCGGCGAGAGCACGATCACCGGAGATTGCCTCGATGCGGCGGACTCCCGCGGCGGTGGACTCCTCGCGAAGAATTTTGAACACGCCGATTGCGCCGGTTCGCGAGACGTGTGTGCCGCCGCAGAGTTCCTTACTGTAAAATCCGCGCGACGAATCGGCGTCGGGGATGGTGACGACGCGAACGTTTGATTCGGGGTACTTGTCGCCGAAGAAAGCGAGAGCGCCGGAAGCGAGGGCTTCGTCGATGTTCATGATGTCGGTGCGCATTTCGAGGTTCTTCCAGATTTCCTCGTTCACCTGCTGCTCGATTTCGGCGAGCTCGCTCGAGTCGACAGCGGCGAAATGCGAGAAGTCGAAGCGAAGATGGTCGGGAGCGACGAGCGAGCCGGCTTGTTTGACGTGCGTGCCCAAAATGTTGCGCAGCGCGGCGTTCAGCAGGTGCGTCGCGGTGTGGTTGCGCATGTTGCGGATGCGGCGCTCGGCGTCGGCGACGGTGGCCACGCGATCGCCTACGTGCAAATCTTCTTTGGCTACGATGCGGTGCGCGATCAGTCCAGTGACGGGATAATACGCGCCGCGCACTTCGGCAACTTCGAGCGATTCGGAATTGTCGAAGAGGCCGCCGGTGTCGGCCACCTGGCCGCCGGATTCGGAGTAGATCGACGTGCGGTCGAGGATGATTTCGGCTTCCGCGCCCTTTTTGATTTCGTTCACCTGGCCGGCTTTTGTGACGATGGCTTCGATGCGGCAGTCGCGCGCGTTCGTGCCGAAGTAAAAATCGGGCTCAGTCTTGTTGGTCTGCGCGATCTTGGAGTAAACGGGATTAGCGGCGTCTTTGTGCACGCCTTTCCACGCTGCTCGCCCCCGTGCCTGCTGTTCTGCTTTCGCTCGGTCGAAGTCCTTCATCTCAAGTTTCATACCGACATCGCGGAGCGCGTCGACAATGAAATCCACGGGCAGCCCGTAGGTGTCGTACAGCTTGAAAGCGTCGGGCGCAGGAAGTACCGTCGCAGACACATTCGCACTCCCGGAGATGTCTGCCTTCAAATTGCCTCGAATCTCTTCGATCTTATCGTCTAGTTTTCTTAGTCCCACATCGACGGTCCTGCCAAATTGACGTTCTTCTTCGTCGAGAATTTTAGTGATACGGGAGGCGTGCTCCTCAAGCTCGGGATACGCCTCCTTCATCTCCGCTCGAACTGTACCGGACATCAGGGAAAGAAAGGGCATCGGAGCCTGAAGCATGCGTGCGTGACGCAAGGCGCGGCGAATAATTTTGCGCAGGACGTAGCCGCGACCGTCATTCGAAGGAACCACACCATCGGAAATTAGAAACGTAGCGGCGCGAGAGTGGTCAGCAATAATGCGAAGCGATGGCTGAATCTTCGCGTCATTCACATCAGCATTTGCGAGCTTGGCGGCCTCACGGATCAGCGGTTGGAATAAATCTGTGTCGTAATTGCTGATTTTGCCTTCTAGGACGGCGGTCATGCGTTCGAGGCCCATGCCGGTGTCAACGGAGGGCTTGGGCAGGGGATTGAGCTTGCCGGATGCGTCGCGGTTGAACTGCATGAAAACCAGATTCCAGATTTCGACGTAGCGGCCGCAGTCACAGGGAAACTTGCAATTTGGGCAATCGGGAGTTGTCCGATCAGAGGCCGTCGGGCCCATATCGTAGAAAATTTCGCTGCAGGGGCCGCAGGGGCCGGTGTCGCCCATGGCCCAGAAATTCTCTTTCAGGCCGGGGACCTCGACCACGCGATCTTTTGGCGCTCCGATATTGATCCAGAAGCCGGCGGCTTCGTGGTCCGGAGGGAGCTTTTGTCCGGAGACTTCCGCGCCGCCGAAGACGGTGAAGTACAGTTTTTCGAGCGGGACGCCGTACCAATTTGGAGAAATGATTAGCTCCCAGGCGTAGGCGACGGCTTTTTCTTTGAAATAATCGCCGAAGGAAAAATTGCCGAGCATTTCGAAAAAAGTGTGATGGCGATTGGTGAAGCCGACGTTTTCGAGGTCGTTGTGCTTTCCGCCGGCGCGCACGCATTTCTGGCAGGAGGTAGCGGTCTTGTAATCGCGCTGCTCGAGGCCGAGGAAAACATCCTTGAACTGGTTCATCCCGGCGTTGGTGAAAAGCAGCGTGGGGTCGTTGGTGGGGACGAGCGAAGAGCTGCGCACGACGCGGTGGCCGCGCTCTTCGAAAAATTTCAGGAATGTCTTGCGGACTTCGTTCCCAGTCCAGTCAGTACGAGTCAAAGACGCCCTCGATTGCAGCGAAACATTATCGCAGACGAGTTGCGGAGCCGCAACGCGAAGCGGCGACGGGCGATGTACTGGGTGGAGTCTAAACCGTAAATCAAGGCTCGCGGGAACTGCGCCGCGAAAGGAAGGCGCTGCGCGACTGCTTTTGTGGGAGCTAAAGCCTGCCTGTCCGGCAGGCAGGCTCCGACCCCCTGAAACCCGGAGGTGTTGTGCCGCGCCGTCGCGTCGGGGCCCTTCACTTCGTGATCGGCGGTGTTCGTCACACGGAAACGGCTTTTTATCTTTGCTCAGTTCAAGCTTCAGTTCCAAGCCAGTAACGTTTCTTGACTGGAATCATCCTATCTAATATAAAGGGATTTGGCGTTCCCTCGTGAGGCACAGCGATGTGGTTGAGCGCACCTGTGTTTCTAGCCCTGTTTTTGCCCACGCGCTATTGCTGGCGGACCAAAACCAAGCCGCGCAATGACGAAGCTTGATTTCGAGTCAAAAGCTGCCCGTCCGGCTGAGAAAATCGCTGGCACTCTATTCGGCTCAGGCACGGTGGTAGTGACAGAAGAAAAATTTCACTGGGTGAATTTGGCCGGGTAAATCAAATGAGGACTTCAGAACAGTTCCTGCGAGGCTTAGCGTACAAACTTTTTTCCTGTGCCCCATCAAACTGGGTGCATTGGTTCCGGAACCGCGCCGTGCTCAGAAGCACTCTCGGGAAACTTTCCATCAACTGCGTTCTCGACGTGGGAGCAAATCGAGGCCAGTTTGGCGTTTTGCTGAGAGAAGTAGGATATAGCGGATGGATTATATCTTTCGAGCCTGTTCGAGCCAGCTATGAAAAGCTGAAAGCAACTGCTGCTCACCTGCAACCGTGGAGAGTCTTTCCCTACGCTTTGGGTGCGGCAGATGAGCGCCGAGAGATCAACGTTACAGAAGATAGTTTGTTTTGTTCTTTCTTGACTCCGCGCGAGGAATCCCAAGTAATCTTTGCCGGAAACCGGGTGAACAGGACGGAAATGGTCGAGATACGGCGTTTGGATGATGTACTCGAATCCTGTCTGGCGGATATTTCTTCGCCGCGTCTCTTCTTGAAGCTTGACACACAAGGTTTCGACGTCTCGGTACTGGAAGGAGCACAATCCGTACTGCCGCGCATACTAGCCCTGCAAACGGAAGTATCTGTTCATGATCTTTATCACGGGATGCATCAGTTCGGCGAGACCGTGAGTAGGTTCGAGGCTGCCGGTTTTGAAATCATAGACTTCGTTACAGTGAATCGTGACATAGATCAGCTTTGTGCTATTGATATGGATTGTGTGATGACGAGGAAGCCTGACTGGAAGTCAGCCGCGAATGGGACGAGGAAGTCCTGTGAGCCTGACACCCGTCAATCAGTTACTGCGGCGTCCGAGTCGCAGCTCCTCTGATTTCCTTGATACAGCCGCCCCATGTTGTCGCAGGCAAATCCGTAGTTCCGGTAGGATCAGTGACCCCTTGGAGTTGCCCGGCTAACTCGCACACATGTTCCACGCTTGCAGAGTCAGGTAAGTTTCTTGCGTAATGCGATACGGGAGAAGCGATGAAAGCTGCGTTTCTTAGCGCGCCTAAGACGGCGGCGCCGCTTACTATTGGAGAAGTGGCGAAGCCCACGCCTGGGCCGGGGCAGGTGCTGCTGCGCGTGCGGGCGTGCGGAGTTTGCAGGACGGACTTGCATATTGTCGAGGGAGAGCTGCCGCCGATTCTGCCGAAGATAATTCCGGGGCACCAGATTGTGGGCGATGTAGTCGAGGGCGGATCAGCGGAGCTTCCGGTTGGAGCGCGCGTGGGAGTGTCTTGGGTCGGCGGCACGGACGGCAGTTGCTGGTACTGCAAGCACGGGATGGAGAATCTTTGCGACGCTCCGACGTTTACGGGCTACTCGGTGAACGGGGGATACGCCGAATTTGCGGTGGCGCGGCAGGACTTTGTGTTTCCTCTTCCGCCGAATTTGGATGATTTACATGCGGCGCCGCTGCTGTGCGCGGGGATCATCGGGTTTCGGAGTCTGCGTGTGGCTGGAGTTGAACGCGGAGAGCGAGTGGGACTGTTCGGCTTCGGATCGTCCGCGAGTTTGACGATTGCTGTGCTGCAGGCTTGGGGCTGCTCCGTTTATGTTTCGACCAGGGGAGAGTCCCATCGCAAGCTGGCAACCGAGCTGGGAGCGACTTGGGTTGGAGGCGAGGCGGATAAGCCGCCGGTAGAACTGGATCGCGCGGTGACGTTTGCTCCGAGCGGAGATGTGGTCATTGCGGCGCTGAAGAGTTTACGCAAAGGCGGAGTGGTGGCGATCAACGCCATCCATTTGGACCGAATTCCTCAATTCGATTACGACAGCTTGCTTTGGGGCGAACGCCAAATTCGTAGCGTGGCTAACATGACGCGGCAGGATGCCAGGGATTTTCTGCAATTGGCGGGCGAGATCAAATTGACGCCCAAAGTGACGGTTTTCAAGTTGGATCGAGCGAATGAAGCGCTCGCGGCGGTGAAAAGCGATCAGATTGACGGGGCGGCCGTGATTATTCCGTGAGAGCGGCCTGACCCACTCTAAGTCTAGCGTTCACTTCCCCACAGGCACGCGCAATTTATCGGTGGCGAAGGCGATCGGGCCTGCAAAGTTCGCGCGAATCGATTTGCGGACGGCGTCCTCCTGGCTTTCAACGTCTGGCGCAGTATGGCTGAGCAGCAAACTTTTCACGCCACTCTCACGCGCGGCTTCGCCGATCTTTTTCGGCGGCGTATGCAGATCGTACAATTGCGGCGGCGAGGCCGGCGGATCGAGCACCGCGCAATTAAAGATCAGCAAGTCCGCATCTTTGGCCAAGCTCACCAGATTCGGCAGAGCTGAGGCATCCATGTCTCCCGAGAAGACCAGCACCGCTCCCTTGTAAGAAATGCGGTAAGCGACTGAGGGGCAGTCGCCGTGATGCGTGGCAATTTCTTCCACCACTAAGCCGTCGCGATCGACGATTTTGTTAAGGGTTGGATCCAAATTAATCGGCAGATCGCGAACGGCAAACGTTTCGTCCGCGCCGAAAGTTTTTTGATAGGCAAACGCGCCGCCAGTCCCCACCAGCAAGTCGACGAAACGCGAAGTCTTGGGGAAGAGTCCCGCGCCATCAGGGCCGAAAATGTGATACGTGATTGGTCTGTCGGCGGACAGCGCTCGAGCATTGAAGAAGGCCGCCAGGTCTCCGGCGTGATCGATGTGCAAATGCGTCAACAGAACCGTATCGACTTTGTCCAAGTCCAGGCCGAGTTCACCGATTCGCAAAAAAGTGCCGGGACCGGCGTCCACCAAGATTCGCGGTTGACCGTCGAGAAGGACAATGAAACTGGAGCCGCCTCTACCGAACGGGCGCGGGCCGCCAGAACCGAGCACAATCACTTCCAGCGATGGCTTTGCTGGATTTGCGCGAACGCAAGCGGGGAACAAAACGAAAATTGCCGCAGCGAGCACCGTCAACTTTTTCATCGATTTTCCCCTTGCGCGCATTCGCAACTCTCATCTCCCGGATGTGTGCCGCGTTCATGCGCCCGCGACTGGAAAGGTGAAAACAGCTTTTCCTCGTAGACTGCCGTCATTGACCTGCGTGTAAGCTTGCGCGGCTTCGTTTAGGCTGAAGCGTTTCGCTATGGGAATGGGTTTGAGCGCGGCGGATTCGAAACCCGGCGTAAGGCGTTCGAGAATTGCGGCGCAAGCTTCGGTGTCATAGGCGCGGCTGTCGACACCAAACAGGCTGAGGCGGCGGTGATAGAAATCGAGCAGGTCGAAGCAGACTCGGCGGTCGCCGACGGATGTGATGTTTAGCTGGCGTCCCAGTTGGCCGAGAGTTTTGAGACAAGGCTCGAACAACGGGCCGCCCACGCAGTCGAATACGACGTTCACGCCTTTGCCTTCGCTGAATCGACCCGCGCCGTCGACCATACTTTTGTAGCCGTCGTTCGGGTCTGAGACGAGGAAGTGATCGATTCCAAATTCTTTTTGAGTTTCCGGCGAGATAGGCGCGCGGTCCACGCCGATGGTTTGTCCGCCTTTCCACTTCGCGATCTGAGTGACCGCGCTGCCTACTCCACCCGCCGCGCCTGTGGCGAGGACAGTTTCTCGCGATTGGAAGCGAGCGGTCTCGACCAGTCCAATCCAGGCGGTCACGAAATTCACACCAACTACGGCGGCCTCTTCGAACGAAAGATTTTTAGGTTTGGCGCGCACTCCGCCAACCGGCACCTCCAGCAATTCGGCTTGCGCGCCGTTGCGAGTGAAACCGATATCGCCGCCGGTGCCCCATACTTCCGCTCCGATCAGATTCGCGGGCCCCTTGACGACGACTCCGGCGAAGTCGCGGCCTGGCGTGCGCGGCAGCGTTGTGCCTTCCATCCGGCCGAGAACGTTTTTGGCGTCACTGGGGCTCAGCGAGGCGGCGCGAATGCGCACGACGACTTCGCCCGGCTTCGGCTGCGGATCAGGAATCGTCTCGACCTTCAGTTTTTCGAAGCTGCCGAACTCGTGGAATCGGAGTGCTTGCATCTAACTGGTCCTTTTTCTACGGGCAACATCGCACTACATATTCACGAGTTCGAGTCGCAGCGAGATCGAACGCCGCGAGATTGGGGCAGCGTCCTAATTGAAACGCGCTTCATTTCAAGCCTAAGGCCGTGGGATGTTTCGGTTGATACAGGCCGATCTCGCCGCCACCTGGAAGCCGCATCTTCGTGATGGAGCCCCAACGCTCTTGCTCAACTTTAGAGCACTCGACGCCCTTCTTCTTAAGAGACGCCATTTCGGCTTTCAGGTCGTCGCACATGAAATAAAGTTGGTGAGCGCCGCTCGCGTCGGATGGGTGGACAGCTACTTCCGACGGCGGCAGAGCGAAGATCAGCCAGCCATGACCCGCATCCACGGATTTGAAGCCGAGGACGTCGCGGAAAAATGCGCGGTCCGCTTCGGCATTTTTGCTGTTGACAATTACGTGCGCGCCAGAAAACATTTGCCCCCCTAAAAAACGGGATGAACTTTTGACCCCCTGCAGAATAGGAGACTACCGGGATTTTGCGACTTTGGCGATGACGAATCCGGCGAAGAGCCACATTAGCGTGAAGTCAACGAGATTTACCACGGTGTACTCGCCGGAAAAGCCCCACCAGTTCCAATTGGGCAGATCGACGATCACGCTGGAGGCAAGTCCAACGGCGGCGAGGAACACGACGCGCCTTGCGTAGCTCAAGCCGCTAGTCTGCAAAACCAGCCAGGTGAGCAGGGCTGCGGCAGCCATCAGAGAAAGAAGCTGAATAATCAGGCCGCGCGTGTACGATCCGAAGCCGCCGGTCCGAACCGCCGCGAACACGATGGGTCCCTTTTGCATTTTTGTAATTTGAGCTTCTGCCGCGGCTTTCTTTTGTTCCGCGGTCAAGCCTGCCGCAGGGGCGCCGGGAAGAAGGTAGACGCCGGATTGAGGAGTGTGAGAGGCGATGACGGCTGCGACTTCGTCTTCGTTTTGAAAGGCGAGCATCGGCTTCTCGTGCCAGCCGAGAACCTCCCACGAAAAGCTGCTCCAGACAAATGCGGTCAAGCCGCCGAGAATGGCGCCCAGCAAAAGCGATTTGGTCATTGAGCCTCCCAAGCGAAGCGCGAACTATGCTGCAACGAGGCGGATTCTCCTCCGAGACACCAGGCCTTGGCAAATTATTTTGACGCAGGTTCAGCGTGCTGCGCGATGCTCAGAATATTGCCGTCCGGATCTTTGAACCACGCGATTTGGTCGCCGCCGGGCGCAGTCCAAATGCCGAGTTCCTTATCTTGAGCGAACGGATATTTCTCGAGGGTGATGCCACGATCTTTCAGCCAGTTTGCGACTGCTCGGATGTCTTTCACTTCCCAGCCGAGGATGGTGCCTTGAAGCGGGGTGAAGCTCGGGATTTTTGCGATGCGAATCTTGTGGCCGCCGACGCTCACGACCAATGCAAATTGATCTAGGCTCACAAAATCAAACCCAAGCTTGCCTTCGTAGAAAGCACGCGCATTGTCATAGTCCTTGGTGGGAACGAACCCGACCATTTTTCCTGTAGCCAACATTTTTGCCTCCTCGCTGCTTATGGCTCAGAAATACCACTTGCGCGGTTTTGTTTCTCTCGCTATTGTGACAACAAATGTCGCATAGGTGCCAAAGCGTATTGCTGGGCCCAAACGGCCGTTGTGTCGCACAGATTGCAAGCCTGTCCGTCGAGCTTGAAAACGGCCATGTGATCGTCGAGCATTCCCATCCTGAGGACCAACTGCTGTTTGCTTCAGAAGGTGTAATGACGGTGAACACGCAACAGGGCGTATGGGTTGTTCCGCCACTGCGCGCTGTGTGGGTTCCGGCGGACACATCTCACTCTGTGGTCATGTCCGGGCCGGTGTCGATGAGGACTTTGTATTTTGCCCCTAAACTTTGCCGCTCATTTCCCAGGAAATGCTTTGTGATGAATGTGTCCCGGTTGTTAAAGGAATTAATTCTTCATGCCTGTACATTTCCCAAGTTGCACAAGAGAAGTCCGGCTGAGAGGCGGATCGTGGAGATCATTATCGACCAGTTGAAATCGGTGGAGTCCATCCCGCTGCAGTTGCCGCATCCGTCGGACGCACGAGCGAAAAGAGTAGTAGGGACATTGCTTGCGGAGCCGGGTGACGGAAGAACGTTAGAGAAGCTGTGTGAGGATTGCGGGGCAAGCAAGAGAACGATTCAGCGCCTTTTCCTTGATGAAACAAAAATGACTTTCAACAAGTGGCGGCAGCAGCTTCGCCTGCTGCACGGAATGCAACGGCTTGCAGCGGGAGAGAAAGTGACGGCGGCGGCTCTGGAGGCTGGGTATAACAGCACGAGCGCGTTTATATCGATGTTCCGCAAACAACTGGGAACCACGCCGACACGTTATTTGCACGGCGGGATCGAGCAAGGGCAAGACGTGAAGCCGGCTGCTTCGTAGAAGCTCTCTACAACCATGCCAGGTCGCGTTGGCGGGGAGCCATGGGCCGGAGTGGCTCCCCGCGTCCAGTGGACTCCGCTACTTCGGGGACTCCTGAGCCTTCTTCGCGGCTGCAGCGGCAGCGACAGTCCACGGCGGCACGATGGCATTGACGCGTCCGTAAGCGATAACCTGGCCTAGGTGCTCGTGGGCGTCGGCGACGAGAATGTAGATGACGTCGCCTTCATTTGCGTCTGGACCAAGCTTCGGCAAGAGCTTCGCGAAGTCAGAGTTGGCCATGCCTTGAATCGTCTTCTGCTCGTATTCCCACGACTTATTCAGTTCCTCAATGATCTTGGCCTTATCCGTGGTCGATTTCTCAAAAGTTTTCCGATCGTATCCCGCCGGCGGCGCGGCGCCCATCAATCCCAAAATGCCGTAGCGTTCGCCTGCAACGTGAAGAAAGACTTCGGCGAAGGAGCGAGAATCTTCCGAAGGGCGCCAGGTGAATTTGTCCTGAGGGAGGGCCTCAGCGAGACTGACGAACTTCTTGTTTACAATGTCGAGGTCTACGAGGGCCTGACCCTTCATGTCGTAGCTCGGCCCGGTCTTGTCGGTGGACTGCGCCGGCGGTGCAGATTGCGCCGACTGCGAGGCAGCTCGCGTGACACCGGCACCTGCAAGAATGGCCAAAGCCAAAATTGAAAAGGCTAACTTTTTCATTTTTCCTGCTCCTTTGTTCGCCGCCGCACACATTTCGGTAGGTGGTCTCGATTCCGAACAGGTGTAGGGCGCAAATGTTCTAGGTAATTCTGATTTTGTTAGACGGCCCTTAGGAGAAAAGACTTCAGGGGAGTTTACTTTTTTTTCGGCAGCAACAGGCGCTGGAGCGGGTCGAACGATCGCCCAAAGGATTCTCAGGGCTAGCTTTCGTCAGCGGCGGAAGGGTCCGGAAAGTCAGGAAGATCGCCGTGGGTGATGCCGCGAAGCTCGGCGCGGATAACGTCCGAGGAGAAACCGGCGCTGAGGAGGCTGCGATAGAGCGAAGCGATTTTGCGCTGGTCGAGAGCGCCGCGAAGATGCGCAAGGCGGCGTTTTACACGCGTGCGGACCAGAGCGGCTTCGTCCGTTTCCGCGAAGACAGTCTGCAGGGCAGCTTCGATGTAACGGTCGGGAACGCCGCGCGCTCGCAATTCGCGCGCGATGCGGAAGCGTCCCTGGCGCCGCAATTTTGCGTGCTGATTCGAGTAGTCGAGCGCGTAGCGGGCGTCGTCCAGATATTTCAGTTCGCGCAGGCGCGCAACGACAGGCGGAATGGATTCTTTGTCTTCGGCGCGGCGGTCGAGGTAGTCCTTCATTTCGTGGATGGAGTAGGCGCGGCGCATCAGGGCGCGGAGCGCGGTGGAGTAGAGTTCCTGTTCGGTGGAAAACTTGCGAGGTGAAGAGCGCTGTCGCATCGGTGACCGTCTGTGGGGATTTATTTTTGCGATGCGGCAGCGCCGCGCAGTTTTATGCGATCGGTCGGCTGGTAGTGACCCGGTTCGGCGCGAAAGGTGATAGCCAAGCGGTTCCAAGTATTGATGGTTGCAATGGCCATGGCCAGATCTACGAGCTCGGTGTCGCTGAACTGCGCGTGAGCTTGCGCGTACACATCGTCCGGAACGTGGTCCACGCTGACTAGCGTGACGGCTTCGGTGAAAGCGAGCGCGGCTCGTTCGCGTTCGGTGAAGAATGGAGTTTCACGCCAGGCGGAAACGGTGTAGAGGCGCTGCTCGGTTTCGCCCATGGCACGCGCGTCTTTCGTGTGCATGTCGAGGCAATATGCGCATCCATTGATCTGCGAAGCGCGGAGCTTTATCAATTCGAGCAGCAGAGGCTCGAGGCCGCACTGGTCAACGTACTGCTGCATGGTTGAGACGGCAGCATAGACTTTCGGATTGAACTTCTTCATGCTGATTCGCTGATTCAAGGGTGCTCCCAGTTTCCGGCAAATGGCTTCTATCAGGATAGCGCCACGATGGCCGCGCGAGAAGGCTATTCGTAAATTTCGGATGAGCCAATTTGGAGCGACCTAGAAAACGAAAGGAATGAGGCGGTGCGTGCGGCGAATGTATTTCTCGTACGGCTCGCCCAGAGTGGCGAGCAGCGCGGCCTCTTCAATTGGAATTCGATAGGCATAAGCGATCGCCATACAACCCAGAAGCGCGATCAGCCCAGCCCAATTTCCGAGAGCTAATCCGAATCCGGTTATGGTGATCAGCGCGCCAGTGTAGGAAGGATGGCGAATATAACGATAGGGCCCGGCCTCGATCACTGGCTGATCCGCGTGAACTGCGACTTCAAATGTGAAATAGCGGCCAAGAAGAGAAATCGAATAGAACCGCAGAGCCATCCCGGCAAACATCAAGCCGATGCCAACAAAAAAGATGGGTTCGCGCTGCGAGCGAATGGCAGCTTGCGGCAGTTGGAAGCAGAGTGCGAAGTCCGTCCCGATTCCGATCCATAAAAGCAGCACCACCACCAGGAGAGAGCCGCGATCGGACTTGGACGAAAGTTCGGGCGCTCTTCTCTTAGAAACTATGATTTCCGGAACTATCCACAGAGTGAAGGCGGTCCAAAATATTATCGCGTAGATGGTGCTGACGAATGGCAGCGGGCGCAAGATAGTTCTCTCCGGGGCGGCTGCCAGTTTATATGAGAGCGGGGAAAAATTGTTGATTCAGACTGAGCGATTGCAGCTGCGGCGTTGGACCGAAGAGGACCGCGAACCGTTTTACCGGCTCAATTCGGACCCTCGCGTGATGGAATTCATGCCGGAATGTCTGACGCGTCCGGAGAGCGATTTGCTTGTTGAACGTATTACTGAACATTTCCGCGAGCACGATTTTGGATTGTACGCGGCGGAGTTGCGCGAAAATCAGTCGTTCATTGGTTATGTAGGGCTTGCTGTGCCGTCATTCAAGGCGAGCTTCACTCCGTGCGTTGAAATCGGATGGAGGCTGTCGGCCGATCATTGGGGGCGCGGTCTGGCGACGGAGGGAGCGCGGGCGGTGGTGAAGCACGCATTCGGCGAACTAGGACTCGAAGAAATCGTGTCGTTCACAGTTGCGGAAAATATCCGATCCCGCCGAGTGATGGAGAAGATCGGGATGACGCATGATGCTTCAGAGGACTTCGACCATCCGAATTTGCCGGAAGGGCATCCACTGCGGCGGCACGTTCTGTACCGGCTGCGGCGCCTGGAACCCTGACGGAGCGTTAAGAAAATCTCCGTATGTTTTTAACGGGTGCCGAGGCGGTCGAATTCCGTCATGGCGCGTTCCATTTCTTCGCGAGCGGCGTCTGCGGAAGAGCGGACACCTTGAACGCGGAGGCGGAATTCGTCCGGATTCGACGCGCGCATGAGAGCTTCTTCCAGAGTAATTAAATTGCGCGAGTAGAGATCGAAGAGCGATTGATCGAAAGTCTGCATGCCGTACTGGCTGGTGCCGGCGGCGATGGCATCGCGAATCATACGAGTCTTGTCGGGATTAATGATGCAATCGCGAATGTAGCCGGTGCAAATCATCACTTCCACCGCGGGGACGCGGCCAGTTCCGTCCGCCTTGCGCACGAGGCGCTGGCTGATGACGGCCTTCAGCGTTCCGGCAAGCTGCAGGCGAATTTGTTTTTGCTCCGGCGGCGGAAACACGGCGATGATGCGCTGAATGGTTTCCGTAGCGTCGAGTGTGTGCAAAGTGGAAAGCACCAGGTGGCCGGTTTCAGCGGCCAGCAAAGCAGTGGAAATTGTTTCCAGGTCGCGCATTTCGCCGACGAGTACGACGTCGGGGTCCTGGCGCAATGCGGCGCGTAGCGCGGTAGAAAACGAAGACGTATCCACTTCGACTTCGCGCTGATTGATGAAACCTTTTTTGTCGCGATGCAGGTATTCAATCGGGTCTTCAATGGTGATGATGTGTTCGGCGCGCAGAGAATTGATGCGGTCAATCATGGCTGCGAGCGTGGTGGATTTACCGGAACCGGTGGTTCCCGTGGTCAAGATCAAGCCGCGCTGCTCTTCGCAAATCTGCGAGAGGACGCGCGGAAGTTCGAGCTCTTCAATGGTGCGAATTTTTGTGGGAATGACGCGCAGAACCATGCCGACGTTACCGCGCTGTTGAAAAACGTTCACGCGAAAACGGCCGAGGCCGGCGACGCCGTAAGCCATGTCCAACTCGGCTGTTTCTTTGAATTTTTGCTTTTGCCGGTTGGTCATCATGCTGAAAGCCATGGAAAGCATTTCTTCCGGCGTGATGCGCGGCACGTCGCCGAGGGCGTTGAGGATGCCGTCCACGCGCAAGTAGGGATGGTTGCCGACTTTGAGGTGCAAGTCGGACGCTCTGTTTTCTACTGCGCGGCGCAATAAATCGTCAATATTGATGGCCATAAGCGAAAGTCCTCGGCTACATAGCTTCTAGTCACGCTAGCACGCGCATCGGGGGGTAGCAACAAGGCTGCGGGGAGTCATTTCTAAACTGCCAACCCTGTACTTTAGGTCAGGTGCTACGAATTGGCGATTGGCGCGAGGTCGGGCTGAGAAGCGGCCTCACCTCTAAAGAGGTGAGCTACATGTCCGGCTTAAACGGGAGGCTGGTCGGCGAGGAAGACGCGGTCGTAAATCACGGCAGCCAGGACGCCGCCTAGGAGCGGCCCGACCCAATAGACCCCGTGATTAGCCCAGTAGCGAGCGGCGAGCGCGGGACCAAACGCCCGAGCCGGATTGATGGCGGCGCCTGTGAATGGGCCGCCGAAGAGGACGCCTACAGTGATCGTGAGGCCGATGGCGAAAGCGGACACTTTGTTGAGCGCGCCTCTGACGTCAACGGAGGTGGCGAAAACGACGAGGATCAGAAAGAACGTCATCACGCTTTCGAGCAGCATGGCGTGCAGGCGTGTGAAGTCCGGCGCCAGAAGCATGACGCCTCTTCCCATCGAACTCCAAACAGTTTCCGGAACGATGGCGACGAGAGCGTAGGTGGCTGCAACTGCGCCGAGAAGCTGCGCGATCCAGTAGAAAAGAGTTTGCAGAGTGCTCAGGCGTCTGGTGACCCAAAAGCCCACGGTGACGGCGGGGTTCAAATGACCGCCGGAAATGTGGCCGACGGCGCTGACCATGATTGCGTAAGCGAGACCGTAGGCGATGGCGATTCCAAGAATGCCGATACCAGGCTGCCCGGCGGTGCGGAGATATTGATCCGCGCAAATTGCTCCGATGCTGAAGAAGATCAGCGCGAATGTGCCGATAAACTCCGCGAGAAGTTTCTGAGGCAGGCTATACAAACAACTCCTCCGATGAGCGGCCTAAGACAGAATTTTCAGAGCCGCGCGCGATTTTACTGAATTCCCGGAGAGAAAGCGAGTTGGCAGATTGGGAGTTAAGAATAGAGCTTCTACAATTGGCAGGAATAAATCTGCGTGTGAGGGAAGCGTGGATTTCGCCAATCTTGGCCGTGCGATTCTATGTGGGTATAGCGACACCGGCGCCCGCGGCGACGTTAACCTGCGATAGCCAGTGATGACGGTCGGGCTTGATTCCTCCGGTAAGCGCGAAGAATTCGTCCTGGATGCGCTTGGTCACTGGACCGCGCGAACCGATCCCGATTTTGATGCGGTCTATCGAGCGAATCGGGGTGATTTCCACGGCCGTGCCGCAGAAGAAAACTTCTTCAGCGATATAGAGCATCTCGCGCGGAATAATTTGCTCGGCAACCGGAATATTCAAGTCGCGGCAAATGGTCAGTATAGAGTGGCGCGTGATGCCAGGCAGCGCGGAATTGGAAAGCGGCGGAGTGACCAGTGTGCCGTCCATCACCAGGAAAACGTTTTCGCCGGAACCTTCGCTGACGTGGCCATGCACGTCCAGCGCAATGCCTTCGACATAGCCGTTCGCGCGCGCTTCCATGCGGATGAGCTGGGAGTTCATGTAATTCGCGGCGGCCTTGGCCATTTGCGGCAAAGTGTTGGGCGCAGGACGATTCCAGGAGCTGATGCACACATCCACTCCGCTGCGCAACGCTTCTTCACCGAGATATTTTCCCCAGTCCCAGCACGCCAAATAAACTTCAATGGGACAGCCCTTGGGATCGACGCCCGCTTCGCCGTAACCGCGCATCACAATCGGCCGCAGGTAGCATGCGTTGATGTTGTTCGTGCGGACGAGCTCGAGATTTGCATTGCAGAGTTCGTCGAGGCTGAAGGGAACTTCCATGCGGTAGATATAGGCTGAATTCAACAGGCGCTGGATGTGATCGCGGAGGCGGAAAATCGCGGGACCTTTCTTGGTGTCGTAGCAGCGAATGCCTTCGAAAACCGCGGAGCCGTAGCTGACGACGTGCGAAAGGATGTGAATATTCGCGTCATCCCAGCCGATAAATTTTCCGTTATGCCAAATCTTTTCAGTTTTCGGGATGGGCATTGTGGCTGCTCCGGCGCGTTAGCGAGCCGCTTAAATCGATGCGCAGAACGGATTATAACATACGGGTTTTCCAGTCAGCGCGGGCCGGACTCGCAGAGGAGGAGCGCGCCACATCCAAATTGGCCGCATCTTCCCGAGGGCAATAGTACTTATTCTTCGCGCAGAGCTACGAGCGGATCCACACGGGTCGCGCGCCGCGCGGGGATATAGCAGGCCAGAAACGCGACGCCTGCGAGAATGCCGGAGATAGCGGCGAAGGTAAGCGGGTCAGCGGGGCTCACATCGAAGAGCATGGTGCGGACGAATCGCGTGAGCACAGCGGCTCCGACAAGGCCGAAGGCAAGCCCGATGATGACGAGCCGCATTCCCTCACCCACGGCCAGACGCAGGATGTCCATGCGCTGCGCGCCAAGCGCGATGCGGATACCCATCTCGTGCGTTCGCTGGCTGAAGGAATACGCCATCACGCCGTAGATGCCAATTGCCGCAAGCAGAAGCGCCACCGTCGCGAAGACGCCGAGAAGTTGAAGGGCGAAGCGCCGCTCGGCCATGGATCTTGCAATTACTTGGTCCATCGTTCGCACGCTGAACACGGGAATGTTGGGATCAAGAGATTGGACTTCGTTCCGAATAGCCTCGCCCAGGCTTTCGGGATTTCCTCCGCTGCGGACATAAATCACCGAGGCATAGCCCGGAGATTGACGGACGGGGAGATAGATGTGCGGAGCGGTGGGTGCATCGAAGCCATCCGACTTGATGTCGCCGACGACGCCGACAATCGTGAGCCAACGGTTTTGTGAAACGGTGGGGCCGATTTTTACTTGTTTTCCAAGCGGATCCTCATCGGGCCAGTATCGCCGCTGGAGAGTTTGATCGATCAGCACAACTTGCTGCGCTTTGTCCGCGTCGGATTCGGCGAAATTTCTTCCAGCCAGGAGCGGGACTTGCAGCACGCGGAAGTATTCGGGGCTTGCGGCGGCAAATTCCGCGATGGGCGCTCGCTCCGAATCGGCCGGCCGACCCTGTATGGTGAACGGAAAGCCGTTTCGAGCTTGTCCGAGAGGCAGGCTGTTCGTGCTGCCGATGGCCGCTTCCTGCACTGACGGAAGCGCGGAGACGCGGCGAAGGATTTCCATCAGAAAAGCAGCCCGCTTTTCGACGGGGCGATAAGGATCGGTGCTCGGGTCATTCGGAACTGGAATCCAAATTTGCGCAGTGATGACGTGGCTCGGATTAAAGCCTGGACGCACCTCCATTACATGCCAGAAGCTGCGAAGAAGAAGCCCCGCGCCTGCCAGCAATATGAGAGACAGCGCTACCTCTGAGACTACAAGTACGCGCGAGAGGCGCGTGTGACGTTTGCCGGAACCAGAGCCGCGGCTGCCTTCGCGAAGGTTCTCAACCTGATTCGGATTCGCAGCTTGCAGCGCCGGCGCCAGGCCGAACAGCAGGCCCGTAAGAATTGAGACGACGAAAGCAAAAAATAAAACGCCGGCGCTCACATGGACTTCGCTCAGACGAGGAATGTTCGAGGGCGCCAGCGTAAGAATCGAATTCTTGAATAGGATTACCGTAAACAGCGCGACCACTCCGGAGATTACCGACAGAAGAACGCTCTCGGTGAGCAGTTGCGTGGTCAAACGCGCGCGGCTAGCGCCCAGCGCCAGCCGGATCGCAATTTCGCGGCGTCTGGCGGAAGACCGCGCCAGCAAAAGATTGGCGAGGTTCACGCATCCAATCAGCAACACGAAACCGACGGCGCCGAATAGCACGAACAATTCCGTTCGCTCCGGACCCACGAGATCTTCCTTGACGGCCACGAGGCGCGGCGCCCAGCCAGTCGCCGCCGGATAATCGTTCGGATATTCCTGGCTTAAGTGAGCCGCGAATGCGTCAAGTTGCGCCTGCGCTGCGGCTACGGTCAATCCCGGCTTTAAGCGCCCGATGGCGCCGGGAATCATTCTTATAGCGCGCTGCGCCGGAACGGGGAAGGGAGCCGCGTTATAACCGGCTGCGCACCAAACCTCGACGTCGGTTTGAAGCGTGCGCCCCGGATGGCGAAAGCCGGCGGGCATCACACCGATAATTGTGTACAGATCGTTATCGAGGCGCATCGTTCGGCCGATTATTTTCGGGTCCGAACCGTAGTTCCGCCGCCAGAAGCCGTCGCTGATGACGACCGCTTCGATGAAACCGGGTACGGCATCCTTTGCTGTGAAGACGCGACCAAGCTGAGGCTGGACGCCGAGCATGGTGAAGTAATCCGGGCTGGTGGCCAGAGTTTCCGCGCGAACCGGGCGGTCCGTACCTGCAATATCGGAATCAATCGGCCAAACGGCGGAAATATCCTGAAAAACTCCGGACTTATCCTGGAAATCCCAGAGTTCGGGAGCGGACATTCCCACATTTTTGGCGTTTGAGCTCCGCAGGTCGTCGAAGACGCGCACGAGCTGTTCCGGATGCGGGAAGGGCAGCGGACGGAGCAGGACGGCATAGACCACGCTGAAAGTGGCGACGTTGGCACCGATTCCCAGGGCCAGAGTCAGAACTGCCACAATCGCGAACCCGGGGCTCTTGAGCAACATTCGCAGCGCGTAGCGCAGGTCTTGAAGGAATGAAGCCATGATACCCTCCTAGCGCGTTTTGCGAAGCCGCGGACGCAATCAACCCTGTCGGTATATGGACGAGCGATGGCGCTTTAATGTTAGCAGCAAGTGGGGGATTTGATGAGGCTCCCAGCTGCTAGGAGTGGTCGTCGTGTGCGCGTTCGACTTGGCTCTGTGCAGTAAAACCGGAGATGCGGCCCCAGGCGCTGGTTTTCCAATTGTCCGTGCTTTCTTTGGCCAAGATCCAGGGCGGGAGATCAAAATACAGAAACTGGGACAGAGCCTCAACGTAAGGCTCGTACATGTCACGCAGCTTGGTTAGCTTCTCGTTCGACTCCGGCGTGTCGTGAAGTTTCAGTCCCGATTCCGCAACAGCTGCACGGAGGCGAACAAGTTCTGACGTGGGCAAGCGATTCTCGTTGTGATTCAGGGGAGCCGCATGAAACACCTGAGCCAAATCCACGACGGCATGGCGGCACATGGCAAAAGTCAGTCGAGCCTGACGCTGGCATGCGCCTTCGACGCCTGAAATTACCAGCGCAGACGTGTCGAGTATCGCGGTGAGCGCCGAGAGCCAGGACTCGTTATTGTGCTGCGAGCGAAAATACGTGAGAACCGGATAGGACACGTGACTCTCGAGCAGTTCCGCACCCCAGCGCTCCCAGTCGCGGAGAAGCCTTTCCAAAGCGTCGAGGCCGTGCACACCTGCGTGACGCCGCAGAAGTTCGGTGGAGGTAGGCGGCGAACCTGCGCGCGCGTCGAGCAGCACGATGGCAACCTCTCTGCGCGAAAACGCTTGATAGATGACGGGCAGGTAGCTGAGCACCAGCGCGAGGAAGCCGAAGCCCAGCCCGCTTTCGAATACCGCCAGCACCCGCTCCGCCGAAGTGTGCGGAGTCACGTCACCAAGGCCCAAGGTGAAAAAAGTGGTGCCGCTTAGATAGAAGCACGTCGGCAAAGTCGGATGGGTTTGATCTATGCGAGCATCGCTGAAATACAAAAAGCCGAAGCCTATGATTAACATCGCGGCCCATAGGGCAAACAAGCCCAGCAGAGAAAGCGGACCGAAATAACTCAGAAATCCTTCGCGTCTTCTGGGCGATTTCACGAAGTGGGCAAGCCTGCGGCAGGGAATCCACAGGACGCGATAGTAGAGCCTGGTCAGCCGGAAACGGCGAGTCACCCTTCGCGGAAGAACGATCGTTTCAAACGCTTCCAGCAAGATGCCTGAGATGATCAGGAAGCCGGCGATAACCGGAAGGATCTTCATGCCGCTTGCTCCAGCACGGCGCTCAGTGTGATTTCAGCCTTGAAGAGGCGCGACACGGGGCAATTGGCTTTCGCGCTGGCGGCCGCGGATTGGAAGGCGGCGTCGGAAATCTCCGGGATGCGCGCGGCTACGTCGAGATGGATTTTCGAAATGGTCCAGCCTGCGTCGAGCTTCTCGAGTGTGACGGTGGAAGTAGCGCGGATCGTTTGGGGCCTGAAATTCATGGTTCCGAGTTGCGCGGAAAGCGCCATGGCAAAGCAGCCCGCATGCGCTGCTCCGATTAATTCTTCCGGATTTGTTCCTTTTCCGTTTTCGAAGCGTGTGAGGAAGGAATATGGTGCATCGGAGAGCACGCCGCTTGGCGTCGAAATAGAACCCTTGCCGTCCTTCACCGCCCCTGTCCAGATTGCCGTCGCCGTGCGCTGCATCATTTCCTCCGTCTGCGAAATTCCGTGGGCATAGCCTCGAAGCGAGCTAGCGAGTCTGAGATGGCGGCGCAGCCGTCGCTGTTCGGTTCATCATTTGAAAATCCTGACGGATGCGCGCTAGGCGGTCACCTTTGACGTTTTCGTACGTTCCAAAGGCAATGAACGGAATCATGGCCGCCACCACCCACAATTTCGCGCTTCCGGGAAGTTTTGCTTCCGGCTCCCAGCGGAAAAGCTGCCGCGAGATTTCGAAAGCGACGAGAACTCCGATGGCCAGTGCGATTAAGTCGGTGAGAATTTCGCCGTTGGTCGCAAGATTTGTGGCTGCGTTTTCAAGCCCGGTGGCGAGATAGGTCGCCGGCATAAACAGGGAAGCGCCTTGAATCCAATGCGGGAACCTCGCCAGCGGAACCGTCGCACCCGAGAGGAACAGAAATGCGGTCCAGATAACTTGGTTGATGACCTGCGTTTCCTGCATCGTGTTCGTCACACTCGCGACGATCAGGCCGAAGGAGGAAAAAGTGGCCGAGCCGATCGTGACCAGAAGAAAAATGGCCCACAAATTTCCCCAGCCCTGCATATGCAGCACGAATTTGGTTACAAGAATCTCGATAATGACCGATGGGACCACGAGAATGTAATTCGCCAGGATGCTAGATGCGAGCATCGGCCCCGCACCCAGAGGCGCCAGCCGGAACCGGCGAAGAATACCGGCTTCGCGGAACATAACCAGTTGCACGCTGAGCCCCCAGAAGCTGCCCATCACCGTCATGGTGAGAATCGCGCCGAGAATGTAAGCAGTCCATGCCGGCTCGCCTTTACTGAACACCATGACAAAGAAAAACAGAAAGCCGAGCGGCATTAGCAGGCTGAAGAAAAGAAACGTCCGGTTGCGCATTGCCAGGCGCACGCGAATTTTTGTGAGCGTCCAAGTGTTTCCAATGGGATTCGATGCCATGTTCGTCCTTGTATTCAATCGATCAAATCAATCACGAAGCCTGCGGCCGGTGAGCTCGATGAAAACGTCTTCGAGCGACGGCGAAAACATTTCCAGACTTTGCAGCTCGTTGTTATCCGACTCGAGCTGTTTCACCAGCGCGACGATGGTTTGCGGCGCGCGTGTGGAGTGCACCACGTAGGTGCCGTCGAACTCGCGACAATCCGCGACGCCGTCGAGATGGGCCAGAACGCCGTCTGACACCGGCCTGGCGAGCCGAACTTCGATGCGCGTTGTGCCGGCCGAAGTGTGCTTCAGTTCGCGCGGTGTCCCGGTTTTAATCACGCGGCCGTAGTCAATGATCGCTACGCGGTCGCACAGCCGCTCGGCTTCCTCAATATAATGCGTCGTCAGCAGAACAGTCTTCTTGTCCTGCTTCAACTCTTCAATGATGGCATAAATCTCGCGGCGAACCTGCGGATCGAGGCCCGCAGTCGGTTCGTCCAGAAAAATAACATGTGGATTATTCACCAGCGCCATAGCCAGCGCGAGCCGCTGTTTCTGGCCCCCGGAGAGCTGGCTGTAGAAAGCATCGCGCTTTTCTTCGAGTTGAAACCGTTTCAGCAAGTCATCCGTATTGGCGCGAGCGCTATAGAATTTTGCGAACAGCTCGATCGCTTCCTTCACCCTGATTTTATCAGGCAGGGAAGTGGATTGCAGAACTGCGCCGATCATTTCCTTGAACCGGCTGCCGCTCTTTTCCGGATCGATCCCGCAGACGCGCGCGAGTCCGCGGTCCGGTGTGCGCATGCCTTCCAATATCTCGACGGTGGTCGTCTTGCCCGCGCCGTTGGGTCCAAGGAGGCCGAACACTTCGCCTTGCTCCACGGAAAAACTCACGCCGCGCAAGGCGGCCACTTCGCCGTAGTTCTTAAAAAGGTCTTCCGCCTGGATGATGGGTTCCGCCACGCAGTCTCTCTCCTTGCTTTTGGAGCATTCCTCTATATCACAACCGCAGACGCTTGGAAGGCTAGCGACCCGATTTTACGCGCTTTTTCTTCCGCACGGCCGCGGCCTTCGATTTGCGAAACGGCCAGCCGTAGATCTTCATGTCAACGGTCACGCCAAATTTTACGCCCTCGCTTTCAAGAAGCTTCCGCTGCAATGCGGCGTGTGGTTCCGGGACGCGAATCCGCCCGCCCGCTCCCAGCACGCGATGCCAGGGAATGCCTTGGCCGCGCGGGCAGGCCGCCAGAGCGTAGCCCACCGCGCGCGCTCCAGCCTTCAGTCGCATCGCTTTCGCCACCTCGCCATAGGTAGATACGCGCCCGCGCGGGATTTTTTTCACCTGGCGATAGACTGGGTTCCAGGACACTTTTCCCCCTACTGTGCGTGATGCGCGGCTCGAAAATTCGACTGGGTTCTCAAATCGCTTCGCAACGTTTTGTTCCACGCCCGATTGAAACTCGCATCCACCGGAGCCCGCAAGCAACTCCGTCTAGCGTTTTGTGCCCCAAAAAGCCGCGCTTCCCGACTAATAACTGATTAGCAGCATTTTCGGCGTCCACCGCATCGTACCATTGACGGCGTAGTGGACGCTTTCTACACTACGTACGCTGAATCAAAAAGGAGGTGTTGTGGCTTTCGTAAGACGCAAGGGCAACACTTATTTCCTGGTGCATAACGTACGGCGCCAGGGAAAGGTTCAGCAGCTACACCTGGCGCGGCTGGGCGAGAGGCCGCGAATCACGGACGACGTGGTGCGAAAGGTTTCGCGCAACCACCCGTTCCTTGATCTCGATTGGTCCAGCCTGCGCGAGCAGGTGAACAGCCGCATCGAGCTATTCGATATCCGCTCGCCGTACGTACAGAACCTGATGCATTCGTTACGAAACCTTCACATGGACCTGGCCGATCTGTCACCACCGATGCTGCTGCTGACCGACCGAGCCAATTCGAGCCGTGAACTGGTCACGCAATTGCGATTGTTGCGTTCGACGCTCGACATCAAGCTGGATCAATTCGAGCGAACCGAAATCCGCAATCCCGAAAGCGGCAGGGAGTTCCGGTAGAGGGAGCACGACAGTGGGAGCGCATGCGTTACAACTTGACCCGACACAGCGCAGTCTGGAGTCGCGGGATTTTGAATCGGGGCTGCGGCGGAAGATCGTCGGCCAAGACGAGGCGGTACAGGCGGTCGTGGACCTCTACCAGGTATTTCGCGCCGGCCTGAATTCGCCGGGACGCCCGGTAGGCAACTTGCTGTTTCTGGGGCCTACGGGCGCCGGAAAAACGCGCGTGGTGGAAGCCACCGCCGAAGTGTTGTTCGGCGATCCGCGCGCGGTGATTAAAGTGGATTGCGCCGAGTTCCAGCACTCGCATGAAATCGCGAAGCTGATCGGCTCGCCTCCGGGATATTTGGGCCACCGCGAAACGCATCCGCTGATTACGCAGGAAGCGCTCGCCCAATATCACACCGAAAAACTGAAGATCAGCTTTTTGCTGTTCGACGAAATCGAAAAAGCTTCCGACGCGCTCTGGCAGTTGCTGCTCGGCATCCTGGACAAAGCGACGCTGACGCTTGGGGACAATCGCCGCGTGGATTTGTCGCAGACCATGATTTTCATGACCTCGAACCTGGGCGGCGGAGAAATCACCGAGCTGATGACCGGAGGAATGGGCTTCGCGCCGAAAGTAAAAGCGGATACCCAGGTGCGTCTGGACGAAAAAGTTGAAAAGACAGCTTCCGAAGCGGCCAAACGCAAATTCGCGCCGGAATTCATGAACCGCATCGACAAGGTGATCGTGTTCCATCCGCTGCGATCTCAGCAGCTCGAGCAGATTCTGGAAATCGAGCTGGGCATGGTTCAACAGCGCGTGCTGGAGACGGCGAAGGGACGCTTTTTGTTTCGCGTAACATCTGCGGCGCGGGATTTTCTGCTGCGCGAAGGCACGGACCTGAAATATGGCGCGCGCCATTTGAAACGCGCTATCGAGCGTTACGTCGTGTATCCGCTGGCCAGCTTGCTCGCCACCGAACAGGTATCGCTCGGCGACGTAATCTCGATTGATTGGGACAGGCAGGAACAAGGGCTGAGCTTTATGAAGGAAGCGGAAGGCGCGCTCATCCCCGTGACCGCTCCGGTGAAGGAGAAAAATACCGTGGCTGCGGCTGCAAGCTCTGACGGCCGTCCGGTCGTTTTTCCAGCTGCAACGGCTGTGATGGATGTGATGATCGAAAATCGCACAGCGCCGGCGCCAAACCGAAACATCCCAGTCGAAAAGGCCAAGAACGAGAAAAAATAAAATCTCTGCCGGCAATTGGCCGACTTTCGGCCACCGTCACCAGCCGTGGGCGTGCGTCAGTGAAAAGCGAGCACGCGCCACGGCTTTTCTTTTCCCCGCAACAATGCGTGTTCCAACTCCGCATTAGTCAACGATCAAGATATTTCAACGGCAGGTTGCGTCAGCAGCCAGATATCTAACTAAAATCGACAACTAGGATTCGGCGTGCTCCGCCATGGGCTCGTCGAAGCTGCCGCCGTAAATACTCGGCACCTTCGCCCCCATCGGGCGCAGGTAGGCGCTTAGCTGGCCGCGATGGTGAATCGAATGATTGAGCATGAATTGAAGGTACATCACTGCGGGGAGATTGAACATTCCGAACATTGGCAGAGGCGTGGCCCAAAAAGCGGCGGGCAGTTTCGCCACCTCGTCGAGCTTCGTTGATAAATTATCCTCGTAATAAGAAGCGATGTCGGCGGCATCGCTGAAATCGTCTGGCATGGTGTCATCATCCATTTCGAATTTCCCTTTGAGGAATCCATTCAGAAACCAAACTTCCGAGGAAGCGAGATGCCAGGCGAGTTCCAGAGCGCTGTAGGAATTCGGATGCGGGCGGTAATCTCCCTTGCCGGCCGGAACGGCCAACAGAACTCGCAGAGTGGTGAGAGATTCCTTTTTGGCTTCGCCGATAAAGATCGTCAATAGGTATGCAGCTTGGTCGGGTGTCATGCTAAGTCTCCTTCCTCAGGGTTTCCATCTGAGGATTGGTTTGCGTGCAGCGGCGACTTCGTCGAGCCGCCCGACGCGCGTGGAATGCGGCGCGGTTTTCACCAGCTCCGGATTCGTTTCAGCCTCGGCTGCGATCGAACGCATCGCTTCGATAAAAAGGTCGCACTCTTCTCTTGATTCCGATTCGGTGGGCTCGATCATCATCGCGCCCGGAACGATCAGCGGGAACGCAGTAGTATAAGGGTGAAAGCCGTAGTCGATCAGGCGTTTCGCGATGTCCATCGTGTTTACACCGTGCTTTTTCTGGCGCGCGTCGCTGAAAACGACTTCGTGCATCGATGGAAGAGTGTACGGCAGATCGAAAACGGCTTCGAGCTTCTTGCGAATGTAATTGGAATTCAGCACCGCATCTTCCGTAGCCTGGCGCATTCCCGGACCGTAAGCTAGCGTGTAAGCCAAAGCGCGCAAGAGCACTCCGAAATTTCCGCAATAGGCACGCACGCGTCCGACGGATTGTGGACGGTTGAAGTCGAGCGCGAACTTGCCGTCTTCCTTTTGCTGCACAACCGGCACGGGGAGAAAAGGCTCGAGAATTTTCTTTACCAGAACGGGTCCGGCGCCCGGACCGCCGCCGCCGTGCGGCGTAGAAAATGTCTTGTGCAGGTTCAAGTGCATCACGTCCACGCCGAAATCTCCCGGGCGGGTGACGCCGGCCAGCGCGTTCATGTTTGCGCCGTCCATGTAAAGCAGGGCGCCGCGTTCGTGCAGGATGGCGGCAATCTCCGCGATGCGCTCTTCGAACACGCCGAGCGTGCTTGGATTCGTCAGCATCAGCGCGGCAACGTCTTCGGTACAAAACTCGCGGAGGTTATCGGTATCGATCTGGCCGCGCGCGTTGGATTTGATGTTCTTTACTTCGTATCCGGCGATCACCACGGACGCCGGATTCGTTCCGTGCGCAGAATCGGGAATCAAAACTGTTTTGCGCGGATTCCCCTGGCTTTGCATGTACGCGCGAATCATCAGCAAGCCGGTAAGCTCGCCCTGCGCGCCGGCTACGGGCTGAAGTGTCGCCGCGTCCATGCCGGTGATCGACAACAGGCATTTCTGCAAATCGAAAAGAATGCGCAGGCAGCCCTGCGAGACTTCGGCAGGTTGCTCGGGATGCTCCGTCGCGAGACCGTCGAGCCGCGCCACGAATTCATTTACGCGCGGGTTGTACTTCATGGTGCAAGATCCGAGCGGATACATGCCGAGGTCAATCGCGTAATTCCACGTAGAGAGCCGCGTGAAATGCCGAATCACTTCGATTTCGCTGACTTCCGGAAATCCTTCGATTGCCTCTCGCGTGAATTCGCTGCCGAGCGCCTTGGCGGGATCCACAGCCGGCACGTCGAGCGGAGGAAGCTCCATCCCGCGCTTGCCCGGTGCGGACTTCTCAAAGATCAGCCCTTCGTTCTGGTTCGGGTGCTGGCGGACCTTCAGAATCTTCCCGACCTGGGCTTCGATATCGATGGACTTGGAATTCAATTCAACCAGCTCCTTAAACCGGGCGCTCGAGTATTCGTTTGATCGCGCCGGCCAATCGTTCAATCTCGGCGCGCGGCGTTGTCTCAGTGACGCAAACCAGCGCTCGCTTGGTCAGTTCGGGGTAATGAATCCCCAAAGCGAACGGCCCAATGATTTTTTCGCGCAAGAGCTCGGTATTCACCATCTTTACTGAGCGTGGAAACTCGAGCACGAATTCGTTGAATGAAGGCCCGGAGAAAACGCGCCGCACGCCGGGAATTTTTTCGAGCTCAGCCTGAGCGAAACGCGCCTTCGCCAGATTCTGCAACGCTTGTTCGCGCAAACCTTCCTTGCCAAGCAAACAAAGGTGAATTGTTGCCGCGAGCGCGTACAGCGCTTCATTCGTGCAAATGTTCGAAGTCGCTTTCTCGCGGCGGATGTGTTGCTCGCGGGTGGCTAGCGTGAGAACAAATCCTCGGCGTCCTTCTGCGTCCGTCGTTTGGCCCGCCAAGCGGCCGGGCATTTGGCGCACGTATTTATCGCGCGTGGCGATGACGCCGACGTACGGTCCGCCGTAGCTGGGAGGAATGCCGAACGATTGCCCTTCCATGGCCACAATATCCGCTTCAGTCGGCGGACGAACGATGCCGAGAGAAACAGCTTCGGCAATGCTGGTGACAAGCAACGATCCCGCAGCGTGCGCTATTTCCGCGAGCGCGGGAAGCTCTTCGATCACGCCGAAAAAGTTTGGCGACTGGACTACGATGGCGGCAGCTAGCGCAAGGTTCTCCGGCTTAAGCGCTGAGCGATCGAGCTGCCCAGATTCGGTAAAGCCAACTTCTTCAATCTCGATGCCGAGATTCTTCGCATAGGTTTGCAAAACGTGGCGATATTCGGGATGCACGCTGCGTGCAACGAGGACGCGATGGCGCCCGGTAAGCCGCTCCGCCATCAGCACCGCCTCGGTGAGCGCGGTCGAGCCGTCGTACATTGAAGCGTTGGCCACTTCCTGGCCGGTGAGTTGGCACATCAGAGTCTGAAACTCGAAAATCGCCGTCAGCGTTCCCTGCGCGAATTCAGCCTGGTACGGCGTGTAAGAAGTAAGAAACTCGCTGCGCTGGATCAGCGAATCGGTCACCACCGAACGCAAATGCGAATAAACTCCCGCTCCAAGAAAAGAGGTGTAACCACGGGAATTTTCCGCAGCGCGCGCTTGAAAATACTGGATGATCTCGGCTTCCGAAAGCGGCCCGGGCAGCGCGAGCGGCGCGCGCAGCCGAAATTTTTCAGGAATGGACTGAAAAAGCTCCTCAATCGATCGGGCGCCGATCGCTTCCAGCATTTCCTTGCGTTCGGAAGGACTCTTGGGGAGATAGCGCATCAGGCGGAGTGTTCCTTCGCTTTGTCCGCGATGTAAGCTTCGTAAGCGGCGGCATCCATCAGTCCTGCGGCTTCTTTGGGGTCTGCGAGCTTCACTTTTATGAGCCACGCAGCGCCGTGCGGGTCTTTGTTGATCATTTCGGGAGAATCCGCTAGCGCAGGATTCGTCGCGGTAACTTCGCCCGAGACCGGGCTGAAAATTTCGCTGACCGCTTTCACGGATTCAATGGTGCCGAAAGACTGCCGCGGTTTGAGCTGCGTGCCGACTTTGGGCATCTCGACGAACACGACGTCGCCCAGCTCATGCTGCGCGTAGTCCGTGATTCCGATGGTTCCGTTCGAGCCTTCAACTTTCACCCACTCGTGCTCTTTGGTGTAGCGATAATCCTTAGGGTACATAAGCGCTCCGTGAACCGGTTCTAATTGGATGCTCTCGACCTATTGTGGTCGCTTGTAAAATGGCAAAGCGACGATTCGTGCCGCTTCTGACTGCCCTCGAATGTTGATTGCGATATCCGTTCCGACCCCGGTCGATTCCGGCGGCACATAAGCCATGCCGATATTTTTCTTCAGGAATGGCGCGGGCCCGCCGCTGGTCACTCGTCCCGCTTCCTGGCCGTCTATCAGGACTGGATAGCCGTCGCGACCGATACGCTTGTCGAGCATTTCGAATCCGACCAATTTGCGCGTAAGGCCGTCCTTTTTCTGTTGGGCCAGTACGTCACTCCCGAGAAAGGGAGCCTTTTCCGTTTTGCAGATCCACCCGAGCCCCGCTTCCCAAGGCGTGGTCGTCTCGTCGATCTCATGCCCGTAAAGACACATACCCGCTTCGAGTCGAAGAGTATTTCGCGCGCCCAGCCCGCAAGGGATCATGCCGGCCGGTTGCCCTGCGTGTATCAGGTCACTCCACAGTTTTTCGGAATGCTCGGGCGCAAAGTAAAGTTCGAAGCCGTCTTCGCCGGTGTAGCCGGTGCGAGCGATCAGGCAATCGACGCCGCCTACTTTGCCGAAAGCGAAATGATAATAGTGGATCGAATCGAGCGCGACAGGAGTAAGCCGCTGAAGGATGTCCTTCGCGCGCGGCCCTTGAATTGCCAGTTGAGAGTAATGCGGACCGGCGTTTTCCACTTTCGCGTCGAACTTATTGTGCTCGACGATATGCTCGAAATCATGCTCCTGATTGCCCGCGTTGACGCACAGCAGATAGTGCGTGTCGGAAATTTTGTGCACCAGCAAATCATCCACAAAAGTTCCGCGCGAAGTCATAAGCCCCGAATAGTGCGCCTGCCCCACATTCAGCTTTGCGGCGTTGTTGCACGAGACCAGTTGAACCAGGCCCAGCGCGCCGGGCCCTCGAATTTCGATCTCGCCCATGTGGCTTACGTCGAAAAGGCCGGCGCGAGTGCGCACGGCTTCATGCTCAGCCAGAATGCCTGAGTATTCGAGCGGCATATCCCAGCCGCCGAAATTCACCATCTTCGCGCCCAGTCGGCGATGGATGGAATTAAGAGCTGTCTTGCGCAGTTCAGCGGTGGCCGGTGTCGTCACAGAGGATTTCTCATTATTTCGGTGAAACATCGAAGCTAGCATGCGTGTTTTCGAGTGTCAAGGAACGCGGCCCGCAGTTACTTTGGGTTCTTCGCTGTTCGTCCGGCTCAATTTCGAGTTTGCTAGCAATACGGCAGGCTAGCCTGCAGCAAAACAACCAGTCTTGGTACCATTCTAGTGCTCTGAGGGAATCCCTGCGCGCAAGGCGCTTGTCCGGCGCGCACGCATGTCCTAAGATTGAAGAAAGGCGGGCCCTGAAACACTGGAGAGTCGCAGGTGGTAACAGTCTGCTCGCAATGCGAAAAACCGGAACAGGAATGCTCCTGCGTAAAGTACTGCTGTTTCTGCCAGTCTCAGTACAACATTCGCATGGGCGTTGACGGGCTGTACTATTGTCCGGATTGCCGCGAAGCTTGCGACGTGCGGCTTGCAGAGACCGATGAGCATTGATCCGAGCCGGACCGAAGTGAAGTTGCAAGACGACCCGCGGTTGATGGCGGGGGTCGTCGCAATTGTGTCCTTCGCCGCTCAGCGTTGCGGTCTTTCCACCGGAGCGCAGGAAGGGCTGGCCGCTGCCGCTGCGGAAGCGTGCCGGGAAACTTTCCCGCTGCTGCACGCTAACGGGAGCAAGGATTCTTCGCTGAAGGTGATTGTCTCGGATTTTGCTGACCGCGTCGAAGTTTCCATCGAGCATTCGGGAGAATCGCTGCCTTCAGCCGGGCTCGACACTTTCTGCGACGCCGCAAGCAGCGCCGGTTCGCAAACGGGACTGAGCGGAGCATTACAGAAGACGAATGTAGATCGCGTGCAATACGAAACGCGAGACGGCGTATCGCGCATGACTCTGATCAAATACTGCGACGAACGCCACGCGAAAGCTTAATCGCGAATTTCTGCGGCTTCTCCCCTCGAAACTCTTCTTACATGGAAGCCGGCGCAAGGGCCTTGGTGCGAATCAACGATAGCAATTCGTCCTGGCTCACCGGGGCGTCTATTTTCAGGCGATCTCCGGTTGGCTTCACGCTGACGTGATCGAGTGCCTTCGCGAAATCCGGGTTCGATTGCGCTTCCTGGTAACGACGGTACATGATGCCCGCCTGCATCGCCGCTCCCAAAGTGTTCGCGTCATCCACGGAATCGCACACGGCTTGGAATTGAACGTCGATGCCGCTATCCGCAGTAACGCTGATAGTCATGGCATGAATGCGGCCGACTATCGCGGCAGCTTGCGGAAACTGGCTGGCCTGGGGAAGCAGCTCATGCATGGCCATCCCTGTGGAACTCTTGTCCAGGACCGCCCAGATAAGTCCGCTGCCGTTCGCTTCGGTGATCAACGGGTAGAGCTTGTCATTCGTGAACAGGCTTTCCGCCGTGCCCATGCGGACATCAATCACCTTTTCCAGCGCGCCACGATTGCCGAAAGCTGCTGTATTCGAATCGATAAAAAAGAACAGGATGTCGCTCGCGCCGCCGCCGCTTCCGAAAGCGTATAAATGATAACCATTGTTTTCGATCATAGGCAGCTTCTGAGCCTTGAATTTTGCTTCCGTGCCGGAAGGATCGAATGCACCGAGAGCAATACCCAGGATTTGTCCGCTGCTGCCATCCGCCGACATGATTGCGCCCCAGGCCAGGTCAGTCACTTGCGAGTTTGGATCGATACCCGCGGACGAGAGAAATTGTTCGAAGTCGCGCATCTGCTTCGGAAGCATTTGGTCCTGCATCTGTGCGAACCAAGGGAGCTTGCGCGCGGACTTTAAGTCAGCATAGGCGAACTCATTGGTGGTCTTTGGAAACATCCCGATGACCGCTGTGCTGAGCGAACCGGCTGCGGTTCGCGAAGGAACAGCAGTAAAAAAACCGAGCAGCGCGACCGCTGACAAAGCTGTAACCAGAACGAATCGAAAAATTGGCTGTCTCACGTTGTTTTTCCCCTCAGATCATTTGAGTAACTGATTACGCGGCGGCTAAGCCGCAGGAATGCCTCTAACGGCGATTTGCCGCGACACGACGCATCTACAGTATAGATGCTAAGAACGCTCCCGGCGGAATCAACTTTTGGCGATACGTGCCGCAAGTAACCCGGATTCCGAACGTAAACGGGTCGAAAATGCAGCATCCGTAATGGACTGCAGATTGATGGCGACGTTTTCAAGCGCTCCTTGAACCGCCGCTCCAGCCATTAGACGTCCCACGCGTATATCCGACAGCATGGACGGGCTGGCTATCTTTTCCAGCTTCCCGAGCAAGTCAAATACATCCGCCGCTTTGCGCGCCACTTCCATCGGAACGCCCGCCGCGCCTTGCAGCGCATTTTGAATCGTGGATTCGCGGCGGCCTTGTTCCTCGGGCGTCAATTGCGGGAGCTTGTAGGCCGCTATCACGGATTCGAAGGAAGCTGCATCGCGATCGATCGCTTCCGCTAGAGCGCGCGAAGCAGAATGGAATTCCGCCAGAGCATCGCTGAGCGGTCCCACGTGCGCTGCCTGCGATTTCTTCTTGCGCGAAAGCCCGGCGACCATCTGGCCCAGGCTCGCTCCCAGCGCGCCGGCAAGCGCCGCCACCGAACCGCCGCCGGGAGTCGCCGTAGGCTCTGCGACCGCGTCCAGAAATGGTTGCGCCAGCGCGGCGAGTTTTCCCGGGCCTTCCGCAGCCGAAGCGCCCGCAAAGGAAGCCTCAATACGGTTCTCAAACACTTGCGCGGGTGAAAAGTTTTCGAGTTGCAGATAAAAGTCAGCGGTCAGTTCGATCGCTCGCTTCGGAATCAGGCCGACGATTTCGCTGCCGACAATCGAGACGCCGTAACGTTCCGCTTCGCGCTTGACCATTTCGAACACGCGGTGAATCGGCGTCTGCTCGAAATCGGTCAGGTTAATGGAAACTTGCGCCAGGTTGCGTCCCCGTAGATCAACTCCCATGGCTTTCACGTATCGCAAGCCGCCGTTCGAAAACCGAATGTTCTTGCTGATGCGATTGGCGATGCTGACGTCGGAGGTGTTCAGATCGATGTTGTACGCGATCAAGAATTTGCGCGCGCCGACTACCGTGGCTCCGGCAGTAGCATGCAGTCGCTGCTCGCCGACGTCGGGAGCGCGGTTGGGATTGCGCGGAACTTCTTCGAGCAGGCCTTCGAATTGGCCCTTGCGAATAACTTCAAGGTTCGTGCGTTCCGGCCGTTGGGCTGCGGCTTCGTAAAAATATACGGGAATCTGAAAACGCTCCCAGATTTCGCGGCCCACTTTTTTGGCCAGTGCAACACAATCCTCGATGGTCACGCCCTCGATGGGGATGAACGGAACCACGTCGGTGGCGCCCATGCGCGGGTGCGCGCCTGTATGCTTCGTCAAATCGATCAGCTCGGCAGCCTTGCCCACTCCGCGCAGCGCAGCTTCGGCGACAGCTTCAGGTTCGCCGGCCAGCGTCACCACGCTGCGGTTGTGATCGCTGTCACTTTCGCGGTCCAGCAGATACACGCCCGGAACTTCGCGCATGGCAGACACGATGGCATCTACTTTCGATGCGTCGCGCCCCTCCGAAAAATTCGGAACACATTCGACGAGTCGTTTCATCGGCTCAAAGGTTCTTCTGGTGCAGGATGGCGCCGCGTTTCATGGTGAAGCTGCAAAGGTTCACGCCAAAATAATACGGGATTTCGCGGTAGTCGGCCACGTCAAAGGCAGCCAGGTCTGCATACTTGCCAACTTCCAGCGAGCCGACGCGGTCGTGCAGGCGCAACGAGTAGGCGGGATTAATCGTCGCCGCTGCAATGGCTTCGGCGGGCGTCATGCGCATTTGCGTGCAGGCTAGAGACAAAATCATCGGCATGCTCAACGTGGGGCTGGTGCCGGGATTGAAGTCGGTGGCGACGCCAACAGCGGCACCCGCTTCAATCAACTTGCGCGCCGGCGCATAATCCTTGAGGCCCAGATGAAAGCAGCAGCCGGGCAGCAGCGTGCACACCACGTTGGAAAGGCCGAGGGCACGAATGTCGTTGCGGTCGATTTTTTCCAGGTGATCGGCGCTCGCGGCTTGCAACTCGATGGCGAGTCGCGCTGCTCCGGTGTGCGCGAGCTGTTCTGCATGAATGCGCGGAACCAGCCCGCAGGCTCTCCCGGCCATCAGAATCCGTCGCGCTTGCGCCACCGCGAATGCGCCGCGGTCACAGTAAACATCGCAGAATTCGGCGAGCCCGGCAGTCGCGACCGTCGGAATCCATCTGCGCACGAGAAGATCTACGTACGCATCCGGTCGGCGTCGAAATTCCGGCGGAACCACGTGAGCTCCCAAAAATGTTGCGCGAATATCGAGCGGATGCTCTTGATTGAGGTTGTAGAGAATTTCGAGAATTTTCAGCTCGCTCTTCCAGTCCAGGCCGTAGCCGCTCTTCGCTTCGATGGTCGTAGTGCCGTGGGCTGCAAACTCGCGGAGATTTTTCAGCGCTCGGGTCTTCAACGTGCTTGCAGAAGCGGCGCGCAAGCCTTTTACACTCGAACGAATTCCGCCGCCGGAGCGGGCGATTTCTTCGTAGGTCGCGCCGGAGTTGCGCTGTTCGTATTCAGCGGCGCGGCTGGCGGGGAAAATTAAGTGCGTATGCGAATCGACGAAGCCGGGTAAAACAACGCGGCCGCCTAAATCCAGCTTCTCCGCGCGCCGTGCTTTGGGCAGACGTTCGATTCGGCGGCGCGAACCAATCGCGGCGATGCGATCGTCGTGCGTCAAGATTGCGCCGTCTCGAATGATTTCGAGCTCGGCGAGCGCTCGGCCGCGCCGTGGCACAGGCCCGCGCAGCGTTAGAAGCTGCGAACAGCCGGTGATGAGCCAGTCAGGCACGGAAGCACCGATACTAACGCTGGGATGGGGAAAAAACTACCGCCGCTGCCGAAATACAGCTGTCTTCGCAGAAGTATTTTCACGCGCTCGCTGCATTGGCGAGATAAGCAGGCGCGAATACTTCCGTCACGAATGATTCGATCGTCGTCGGAGTCGTATTTTCCGCCGAGCGCTTCTCTTGCGGCGCGAGCAGGCCCTCGTTGCCCGCCTTCCACATTTCGATGAGCAACTTGGCGAAATTCTTCGGCATCCCGGTCTGCACTAAGGCTGGCTCCAACATCATGAACGGCACCTGCATATAATTAAGTTTGGGTTTGCCGATAGCGTTGCCGACCACCGTTGCGATTTCTTTCATCGTGACGTCGCGCGGTCCGAGTAGCTCCTGAATCGAGCTTCCGGAAAAATCGCGGGCGTGAAGACGTTTCGCGGCGTACGCACCGATATCTTTGGTGGCTATCATGGGCAAGGGTGCATCGCCCGGCGCGCCGCCTGGAAGAAAACCCATGGTACGAAGCGGCGCCATACTCATAAATAAATTTTCCATGAATGGCCCGGGCCGTAAATGCAGCACGTTGAGCCCTGGCACACTATTCATTTTTTGTTCCAAATGGTTGGAACCAACGATCGGACCAGTCTTATCCGGATGTTGCGCTCCCAAGCTGCTCAGTGTGACGGCGTACGGAACGCGCGCGTTCGTAATTGCGGTTAAGTAAGCATCAGAGACCCGGTCTTGATACGCTCGATAATCATCGTTAATTAGCGGCGGAATCATCAGATAAACAACCGTCGCGCCCTCGAAAGCCTTCGACATCTGCGCTGCGTCTTCCACAGCTCCGACGAAAGCTTCCGCGCCCCTCTGCGTAAACGCTTCGAGTTTCTTGCCGTCGCGGCCAATGACGCGCACCTTCTCTCCGCTTGCAAGCAGCGCCTCGGCGGCAATCTTGCCCGTGTGTCCCGTCGCTCCAGTGACAACGATCATTTTTTCTCCATGCTGAAAGTCTCAGCCGCTCTCAGGACATCGGAATTCTAACGCCGGACTTCTTCGCAAAATCAACCGCCTCGGGATAGCCTGCATCCACGTGCCGCGCGACCCCGATTCCGGGATCGTTCGTGAGTACCCGTTCGATGCGTTCCGCCATTTCGTTCGAGCCGTCCGCCACGGTCACTTGCCCCGCATGCAGTGAGTAGCCGATGCCCACACCGCCGCCGTTGTGAATGGAGACCCAGCTCGCCCCGCTCGCCGTATTCAGCATGGCATTCAGCAGCGGCCAATCAGCTACCGCGTCCGAGCCGTCGCGCATTTTTTCTGTTTCGCGATAAGGCGAAGCCACCGAGCCGCAATCCAGATGATCGCGCCCGATCACGATGGGAGCTTTCAATTCGCCGCGCGCCACCAAATCGTTAAGGGCAAGCCCGAATTTGTCGCGCTCGCCGTAGCCCAGCCAACAGATTCGCGCAGGCAATCCCTGGAATCGCACGCGCTTCTGCGCCAGATGAATCCAGCGCATTAGAACTTCGTCGTGCGGAAACATATCGAGCACCAGTTTATCCGTGCGATAAATATCCGAAGCCTCGCCGGAAAGCGCAGCCCAGCGGAACGGCCCGCGCCCTTCGCAGAAGAGCGGGCGGATGTAAGCGGGAACAAACCCCGGAAAATCGTAAGCGTTCTTTACGCCTTGCTCGAAAGCGAAAGTCCGAATGTTATTTCCGTAATCGAACGTGATCGATCCCAGCTTCTGCAGCGCGAGCATGCCTTCCACATGCTTGGCCATGGATTCGAGCGAGCGTTTCCGATAAGCCTCGGGATCGGTCTTGCGCAGCTCTGCGGCTTGCGCCACGTCGAGCCCCTGCGGAATATACCCGCCGATCGGATCGTGCGCGCTGGTCTGGTCCGTCAACAGATCGGGCACCACGCCGCGCCGCGCGAGTTCAGGAATCACGTCCGCGCAATTTCCCACCAGGCCGACGGACGTTGCCTCGCGCTTGCGTACCGCGTTCTTCAAAATCCGCAGCGCCTCGTCGAGATCATTCACCATCACGTCGCAATAGCCACTCTTCACCCGCCGCTTGATGTGCTCCGGGTCCACGTCAATTCCCAAAAACGCCGCGCCATTGAGCGTCGCAGCAAGCGGCTGCGCGCCACCCATGCCGCCCAGGCCTCCGCTAGCCACCAGCTTTCCCGCCAAATCGCTCTGAAAATGTTTTCGCGCCGCTGCGGCAAAAGTTTCGTAAGTGCCTTGCAGAATTCCTTGCGTCCCGATGTAGATCCAGCTCCCGGCCGTCATCTGGCCGTACATCATCAGCCCCGCGCGGTCGAGTTCGTCGAAATTCTTCCAGTCGCTCCAATGTCCAACCAGATTCGAATTCGCGATTAGAACGCGCGGCGCATAAGAGTGCGTCCGAAAAATCCCAACAGGCTTGCCCGATTGCACCAACAGAGTTTCATCGTTTTCCAAAGATTTCAGAGACGCGACAATGGCGTGGTAACACTTCCAATTCCTCGCCGCTTTTCCGCGCCCGCCGTAAACGATCAAATCCTCCGGCTTCTCAGCAACTTCCGGATCGAGATTGTTCATCAGCATGCGCATGGCCGCCTCCTGCTGCCAGCCCTTGCAGGACAGAGTCGTGCCGCGCGGCGCGCGAACCGGCCGATATCCGGTTGTGTCTTCGGTCGCAACCTTCGACATCGGGAACCCCCGGAACATCTTATCCCATGACAGCCGGAATTTTGTAGGCTGGCATTTCATTAAGAAGCGTCCCGCTGCGTTGCGCGATGCAGCCCCATACGCTAAAGTAAAAGTGACAACGATGGACTATCCTCCGCTCACGAAATCTTTTCTCGATGCCGTTGACCGCTTCGCGAATCCTCGCGCCCAGATGTACCGCACCGCGGACGGTTGGCAGTCGATTACGGCTCAGGAAATGCTTCGCCGCGTAGCCGGCTTATCGAAAGCGCTCGGCGAATTGGGAATCAAGTCCGGCGACCGCGTGGCGATCCTTGCGCCGAACTGCCCCGAATGGCATGTCGCTGATTTCGCGATACAGGGAGTGGGCGCGGTCACCGTGCCGATTTACTTTAACGAATCGCCCGACCGGCTTACATATATCTTGAACGACTCGGGCGCGCGCATCGTGTTTTCTTCCGGGGAAGCGCAGGCGCGCAAAATCGCAGAATGCCGCGATCGGATTACCGCGCTCGAGCACGCGATCGCAGTGGCGCCCCTTTCGGATTTGCGCGGCGATGTTCTCCGTTACGAAACGCTGATCGCCACGGCGGGTGACCCGGACATCGCCGAGTACCGAAAGCGCGCCGCATCGATCGACGCGAGCCAATTGCTCACCATCATTTACACCTCGGGTACCACGGGCGAGCCCAAGGGCGTGATGCTCACGCACTCGAACGTAAGCTCGAACGTCGTCGATTCGCTCGAGGCTTACGATCTCTCTCCGGACGATCTAGCGCTGTCCTTTCTTCCTCTTGCGCACATCTACGAGCGCACCGTGGACTACGGCTATATATTTCGCGGTGTCCCGGTTGCATACGTTGAGCAAATAGAAGCCGTTCCGCAAGCGTTTCTGGACGTGAAGCCGACATATGCCGCCGCCGTTCCGCGCTTTTTCGAAAAAATATACGCCAACATTATGGACAAAGGACGTCACGAGACCGGTTTGAAGAGAAAGATCTTTGACTGGTCTTTGCGCGTGGCGCACGAATCGATTCCGTGGCGAGCGTACGGCAAGAATCCCTCGCTCTGGACAAAGCAACGCTGGCAAATTGCCGACCGCATCGTGTATTCAAAAATCCGCGCGGGTCTGGGAGGAAGGGTTCGCTATTTCTTCTCGGGAGGCGCACCGCTGGCACCCGAGCTTTCCGAATTTTTCTGGTCGATCAACTTGCCGGTTTTAGAGGGCTACGGGCTAACGGAAACCGCGCCCGTGATCGCCTCGAACGTGCCTAAGAAAAATAAAGTAGGCACGGTCGGGATGCCCATCTCTCACGTGCAGGTGCGTATTGCTGACGACGGCGAAATCCAGGTAAAGGGCCCGTGCGTCATGCAGGGTTACTTCCACAAGCCCGATCAGAGTCGAGAAGTCTTGAGCTCCGACGGATGGTTTTCTACCGGAGACATCGGACGTCTGGACGAAGATGGATTTTTGATCATCACCGACCGCAAGAAAGAGCTATTGAAGACCGCGGCAGGGAAATTCGTGGCGCCGGCGCCGATTGAAAACCTGTTGAAGCAGTCCCACTTCATCACCAACGCGGTTGTGGTGGGCGACAAACGTAAATTTGTTTCGGTGCTGATCGTCCCGAATTTTGCGGGTATTGAGAATGAAGCCCAAAGAAATAATAAGGACTTTCAAGGTCTGTCTCAGATGGTCTTGGATCCGTGGGTGCGCGATCTGCTCTCGCGCGAAATCGAGCGGCTTACGTCGCCCCTCGCCCAGTACGAAAAACCCAAGCGGTTCGCGCTGCTCGATCAGGACTTTACCTTCGCGAGCGGCGAACTGACCTACACGCTCAAGATCAAGCGGCGAGTGATCGAAGACCGTTATAAGGATCTCATCGCCAAGCTCTATGCGGACTTGGAAGAGCCGCACCCGCAGCATTCGGCGTAAGCTGTCTGCGGCGGACGCTGGCGGTACAATGGATTGGGGAGAATTTTTATGGCGGACCAATTGGTGATTGCCGGACGCGCGTTTAATTCGCGCCTGATTGTGGGAACGGGGAAGTACCGCAGCTTTGAGGAAATGCGCCGCGCGCATGAAGCCTCCGGCGCGGAGATGGTGACGGTTGCCGTGCGCCGCGTGAACCTCACCGATCGCACCAAAGAATCCCTGCTCGACTACATCGACCGCAAAAACTTTTTCATTTTGCCCAACACCGCCGGTTGCTATTCCGCGGACGAAGCCGTTCGCACCGCACGCCTCGGACGCGAAGTAGGATTGTCCGAATGGGTGAAGCTCGAAGTAATCGGCGACCAGCAAACGCTTTTCCCGGACACCGAAGAGCTGATTCGCGCCACAAAGACTCTCGTGACCGAAGGTTTCGTCGTGCTGCCCTACACCAACGACGATTTGATCGTCGCGCGAAGATTGATTGACGCCGGCGCCGCAGCCGTGATGCCGCTCGGTGCTCCCATCGGCTCCGGAATGGGCATTCAAAATGTGGCGAACATGCAGATTTTGCGCGAGCGCATCACGGAAGTTCCGCTGATCGTCGACGCGGGTGTTGGCACGGCGTCGGATGCAGCAATCGCGATGGAGTTGGGAGCAGATGCCATTCTGATGAACACTGCCATTGCCGAAGCTCAGGACACGGTGTTGATGGCTGAAGCAATGGGTGCGGCGGTCGAAGCGGGCCGCAAAGCCTTTCTCGCCGGACGCATTCCGAAGAAACTTTACGCCACAGCGTCCAGTCCTCTTCACGGCGTTGTGCGCTAGTCACGATATCCGCGCCGCGTCAGCGAAATAAAAGATGCCATGAAATGTCCACCAGCGCGTGGACCAGCGCGCCCGGAAACAACGATCCGGTTTTCATCCACACGTGCCCGTAAAACAATCCCGCAATCGTCGCAAGAAACACGTATTTCCAGTTCGGATACGGCGCGTGCAAAATGTGCGCGAAGCCGAAAATCACCGAAGCAATCGCCAAGCCCGTCCACTCATTCTTGAAAGTCCGTGAAAGAAGATTCTGCAAGACACCTCGAAACAAAAATTCTTCTGGCCATGCGGTAAAGAACGTGATTCCCACCACCGCCAGTGGCAGCGAGCGCAAACGAGCGAGTGTGGGATCAAACTTCAGAAACCCGATCTTAATTCCGACCGCGACGGCAATTGCCGTGAAAATTAGGAAATGAATGGCCACGTTCGCGCCGAATCCTCGCCGCCAAACGATCGCGTAGCCGATGCCGTCCATACGGCGTAGCAGGACGAATGCGGCCACGCCGGCGCCGAGCGCCGTCAAAATTGTCAGCGAGTGCGTCAGTTCCGCCGGATAGGGAAATACTCGATACATCCACCGAAATTCCACCGGCAGCCAAATGAGCGCCATCGCCGCATAGTCTTCCCAAGTTCCCGGCGCTTTTCCCGTGCTGCTTGCGACCAGCAGGGCAGGCAACACGCTATAGGCCGCGCCCACGAGCGCCATTTTCCAGTTGGCCGTGACGGTTACGGTATAGATGAGGACCGCAAATAGAGGCACGAGCGGCGCGAGCGCGCGTCCGTGTTCACCAAGCACTCTGCGCGCGGATTCCATCACGCCCGGACAAGCGAGGAAAAATTCAAATGCGAAGAGAGCAGCCGCCACTCCGAAGGCTATGCCGAAGCGCGGCCCTCGGTAGCCGATACGCAATCCCAGCAACGCCACGAACACAACAATCGGGATCCACACTCCCACTGCGGTCGTAAAATCCAGTTGCCAGGATTTCGAATTGGAGGCCACCGCAGGATTTTACTGAACTGCGCTACGTTTCCGAGAAAAACTTGCTTTGCGTTTGTCTCTCGGCGATTCTGGTGCGGCTTGAACGCAACAGTCCAGCCCGGCAAACAGCAGCGGCTCGCCTACATCGACTGGATGCGTGGCTTCGCTTGCTTGCTCATGTTTGAAGTACATTCCTACGATTCGTGGCTCGGCGGCAGCGCGCGCGATTCGACGTTCATGAAATGGTCGCAGCTCAGCGGAACGATTCCTGCGCCGCTTTTCCTTTTTCTCGCGGGCGTTTCGATTGCCCTGGTGTCGGGCAAGATGCGCGAGAAGGGAATTGGCGAAAACCAGATCGCGCGAAGGACGATTCTTCGCGGTGCGGAAATTCTGGGGCTCGGCCTGCTATTCCGCGTGCAGGAATATGTGCTCGGCATACCCTGGGCGCCTTGGACCGATTTGCTGCGCGTGGACATTCTGAACACCATCGGCATTTCGATTATGCTGATGGGAATCGTCGGACGCTTGACTCGAACCCGCGCCGCGAACATAGCGGTTGCTCTCGCGGCCACGGCCGGAATCGCGTTTGCCACGCCGTTTCTGTACACCACATGGCGCCCGCGCTGGCTGCCTTGGTACCTGGAGTCTTACATCAACGGCGTGCATATTTACGATTCTCCTCGCCCGTGGTTGTTCCCCATTTTTCCCTGGGCAGGATTTGCTTTCGCGGGTTTGGCGCTCGGGTATCTTCTGTTCAGCGAGTGGGGAAAGAAAAATTTGGTGCAAGTAGTGACCGCCTGCGGATTCGGTGGCGTGGGACTGTATTATCTTTCGAATTGGCTCGACGCGCGACCGTTGCAACTTTATCCCGATTACGACTATTGGCACACCAGCCCGAATTTCTTTCTAGCGCGGGTTGCTATCCTTCTCGTGATAGTTTTCGCCAGTTACGTTTGGTGCCGCTGGGGGCTGGGCCAAGTGGGATTCAGCCCCATGATCCAGATGGGGCAAACATCGTTGCTGGTGTACTGGGTCCATATCGAATTCGTTTACGGAAGATTCTCGATATTGACCAAGAACGCTCAATCGATTCCCATGGCCACGCTGGGACTTCTAATTATTACGGTCGCGATGGTGCTTCTCTCCTTGGCGAGAACCGGCTGGACCAATCATCGAGCGGAAATACTCGCGTGGTTCAAACGAAAACCGGGGCTCGGAGCGCAGGACTAAGGCTTTTTCGGCGGATTATCCGGACGCGGCGAAGTGCTGTGCAAGTCGTCGCTAGGCCTCGGATGCGTTTCGAAAATCACTTCGCCCGGGCGCTTCAATTTCATTTCTTCTCGGGCGGGCTTCTCGATGGCGGCCGGATCAGTCTTCAGCGCCTTCACCCGCTGCTGCAAACGTAGGTTTTCCTCATCGAGGCGCGAGATGTCCTTTCGAATTTCCTGCGCTTCCTTTTGCGAACGCCTCATCGCCAGCACGCCGTGCGTCCCGAACGTGTCTTGTAGCAGCAGCAGCGCGAATCCTACGATCAGGAACCAATACATGTTCCGGTGAAAAAACTGGCCGAGCTGTTCGAAAAAACTCACGGACACATCATTGGTCTTGCCGTTTTCTTCGCGCGGGACGTTTGTATTGGGTTCGTTCATTTCGTAGTCCATGCTCGCGCCTCGTCGGCGAGTTTCTTCGAAGCGGCTATACTCGGCGTTTCCGTGTAGATGCGCACCACCGGTTCGGTTCCGGAGGGACGCATCAGCACCCACGAGCCACCCGCGAATTCCAGCTTCAGTCCGTCTAATCTATTCACGTTCGCTACGGGCTGCCCTGCGAAATCCTTGGGATCAGCTTTCAAACGCTCGAGCAGCTTCTTGTGCGCGTCCTCGGAGAGCGGCAAGTTCACGCGCACCGGCCAATACTCGCGCCCAACTCGGCGGAACAAATCCTGTAGCTGCTCGCGCAGAGACTTTTGCCGCGCAGCAATCATTTCCGCGACCAGCAGGCACGCCAGGATGCCGTCTTTCTCCGGCAAATGCCCGCGTATGGTCATACCCGCGCTTTCTTCTCCGCCAATCGCGATTTTGTCGTCGCGCAGGAACGGCCCCACGTACTTGAACCCCACGGGACTCTCGTAAATCTGCACGCCGTACAATTTCGCCACTCCGTCCAGCAGGTGCGAAGTCGCCACGCTGCGTGCGGCTCCCAGTTTCTTTCCGCGCGTCTCGAGCAAATAATCGAACGCGAGGCCGAGAATGTGGTTCGGGTCAATAAACGACCCGTCGCGGTCCAGAATTCCAAATCGGTCCGCGTCGCCGTCGGTCGCAAGTCCCGCCAAAGCTTTTTTCTCGAGCACAGTTTTTTTCAGCAGCCCGAGATTTTCTTCCGACGGGTCCGGCCCCTTACCTTCGAACAAGACATCGCGGTTGGCCCGGATTTCAGTAATCGCCAGCCCGTGCTCTTTCAGAATACGATCGAGCCATCCGGCGCCGCAGCCGTGCACTGCATCGCAAACGAAATTGCCCTTGGCTTTCGCCAGCACATCGAACCGAATCATCTTCTTCAGTTGCGCGAAATACGCCTCGCGCGGATGAATCGGCTCGAATTTATCCTCGATCTCGTGGTACGGAGTGTCGTCCTCCGGCAGCGCCGCCGCGCGCTTCTCAATGTCTCTAGTCGTCTCAACGGACGCCGGCCCGCCCTCGGGCCCCGAATATTTCAGCCCGTTATAGTCCCAGGGATTGTGGCTCGCGGTGATGTTCACGCCGCCCGCGAGTTTGTTGAAAATAATCGCGTGGGCAATCACCGGAGTCGGGGTCGCTTCCTGGCAGAGCAGGATCCGGCAGCCGTGCGCCTTCAAAACTTCCGCCGAAGCGAGCGCAAATTCGGGAGAGAAAAACCGCATGTCGTAGCCCACGATCACCGTCGGCGATTTTGTTTCCGCCAGCACATGCTCAGCCACCGCAGCCGACGCGCGTCGCACTCCCGCAAACGTGAATTCGTCGGCGATCACTCCACGCCAACCTGAAGTCCCGAAATGTATCGCTTGGTTCGTCACGGACGGCTATTGTATCTTGGCCCTCAAGCCGCAAACCCACAACATTCAAAATGATGCGCGGCGTATTAGTAAAGACACATAGAATTTAGAGATGACCGGCAAAATCGTCGTCCTAGTCACATGCGGTTCGCCAAACGAAGCCCGCAAGATCGCCCGCGCGGTGGTCGAGCAGCGCCTCGCCGCTTGCGCAAACCTCGTCACGACTCCCGTGCAGTCCGTTTACCGCTGGAAGGGAAAAGTAGAATCCGCCAAGGAATTCCTGCTCATCATCAAGACCACCCAATCTCGTTTCGCCAAATTAGAAGCCGCGATCAAGCGCCTGCACAGTTACGACGTCCCCGAAATCATCGCGTTGCCTATCGCAGCGGGCGCTGCCGCCTACCTCATCTGGATCTCGAACTCCGTCTAGCCGAGTCGATGAACGGTTAATCGCTAGGGCTCGATTGCCCATTCTTAACTGAACATCAGTATCAATAAATAATAAAATGAGATGGTACGGATGTCGAAGTGGAGGTTCCTATGCATCGTGCCAATGGACTCATATACCCCAAGACCATTCCTATCGCGGCGCTCCTATCTTTGTTTGCACTGAGTGCGCTAGCAAGCGTCCAGGCAGGAAGAGATCCGCATCGCCCTGGCTGCGTCGATGCGCACTGCCGAAGAGTTAAATCTTTTCTAAAAGCCCACTACTGCGGACAATCGCCTTTTGGTAATGGCCCGGACGACGGTTGCGAAATCAAACGCGTCGAGAAGCCGGGAACAGGCGTTGACGTACTAGCGGATTACAAGTGCGAGTGGAGTGAGAGCAAACAAGCAGCGCAGTGTGAACAGCACGGACAGCCATCTACCGTCGTCCGCAACATCCTGACCGACGAGTTGCACCGCTTAGGCCTATCGCCTAATTCGAGTGGGCAAACTTACTTCGAGGTTTGGAAATCGGCCCACTCTGGCTGGTCAGTTGCGATGGCGCATTACTCTCTTTCGGTCGGCCCCGACTTGGAGCTATGTGAAGCGATCGTGGTCATTGACGAAAACTCTCACGTGACCGTGTTGCGCAAGTTGCCGTTCCAGAAAACCGACCTAGACGTGCCCACGGTTACGCAATGGGCTCTCGTGGACATTGCAGACGTAGATGGCGACGGGCACGAGGATGTTGTATTGGAAGGCGATGCTTACGAGAATCATTGGCTCGAAGTCATAAGCGTGCGCGACGGATCGCCCAAGACTGTATTTTCTGGTCTTGGCTACTACCTATGAACGATATGAACGAGAGAAACAGAAAGCAGAAATAGAATCTGGCGGGCTATTTAGCGAGGAAATTATGCCTGGCGTCGGGCGGCACAGATTCGAATTCGTCGAGAAGGCGCCACTCGCGTTTTGGGTCGTTTTCGCGCTTCTGTTTGCGAATACATTTCTTATGCTGTCGCTGGACAATGGCGCCAAGTACTTTTTCCCGAAAGCCTCACTCAATCTGCCGCCCTGCGAAGCATTTGCGGGGCGAGGAGTTCAATATCATGCTCCAGAGATCGTTTGCTGGTACCAAGGTCGATCAATCGCCATCCAGTTTATTCTTCTGGCACTGCTGGCTGTCATTCTCATAATTTTTCGAAAACGCGTTCGCTACATTTTTCGAGGCTAGCCTAAGGCAGGGTGCGCGGAGGCACAGGCTAGCTATTTCTTTTTACCCAGATTGGTGATGGATTTGGTCGTCTTCCCGACGACGGCGCCCGCTCCGCCCAAATCAGCGGTGATGATGGGCTCCTCCGTCGTGCCGCCGACGTGCATAGGCACTCCGGAGCCTTTGCCGGAATTGCCCCCCGAACCATTTAGTTTCGAAAGCAGGCCCACGCCCACTTTGGCGACAACTCCTTTGGTCGGCGGATTTTTTACGATAAGACTGAAATTCAGTTGATCCGAGGGTGAGACGGTGCCGCTCCCGGAGAGGTCGCCCATCCCTTCAATTGTAGCCTCCAAGTTTTCAGCCACCACGCCGGCGTCGGTGATATGAACGTTCACGCGCAGCTTTTGAAAATTCGTGGTGTCACCCGTTTTCACGCCGCTCAGCGCCGCGATGCCGCGAAGTCTCGAACCGGCGTCGAAGCCGACCAGCTGCACATTGTCGAGCGCCACCGGCCCGGAAATATCGAGCGCTTTTGCATGGCCTGTGACCGTAAAGTTCATCGAGAGCGTGCCGCCCTTCAGCACCGAGCCGTTGGGAAAACGGATCGCCGCCGCGGTTATCAGGGGCTGGAGTTCATCGATCGAGAGACTTTGTCCGTTGAGTTTCAGGTTCAACAGCGGATCTTCCGCATCGGCCGCGTTGCTCTTGAACGTACCGTTCACGTGGATCACGGCGCTCGAGATCTTTGCGACGGCGTCCGCGATTTCGCCCGCATTTTCTTTCAAGCGATAGCTGCCGCGGTAAGTGATGTCAAGCGGCTTCGACGCAGCGGTCGCGCCCGGTTTGAGTTTGAGATTCTGCACGTGAACTGAGCCGCTGCTCGTGAGTGTCTGTCCGTTGGACGCGGCGTGCAGGTCAGCATCCGCGAGCAGCGACATGCCGGAACCTGCATCGATCAATCCGGCCGCGACCGGGTCAAGGTGCTTCGCCGTGATTTGCACTTCAATCGGACTGTTTTCCGGGTCGTCACGATTGACGGGCCCAACGCGGCCGGTAACCTGGACCGCGCCGCCATCGGCCAGTTTCACGTCCAGCCCAATTGGAAACTGCGAGCGGAACGAGAAATCGCTGGCCGTAAGATTCACGTGGTCGTACACGATTGGCTTGCTGTGCGCGGGCAGGCCGACGATCGTGGCGCGACCGTCTTCAATAACAATGCTGCCGACTGACATGTCAGCGATGTCCGGCGCGGAGCTGTTGGGGGCGCCCGGAGTTGCGTTGGCGGGCGGGCCCTTCGCGCTTGCGACTCCCAGGCTGGAAAAATTCCAAGTGCCGTTCGCCGCGCGAATCAGTTTCACTTGCGGCGCCTCAATCTGAAAGCTGCGCAGGTTCAACTGTCGCGAGAAAATCAAAGTCTGCAACGAGACGCCGATGCGGAATTCCTTCGCCGTCAGAAAAGGCTCGGCGCTGAACTTGGGGTCGTCGGCGATACTGAGACCTTCTGCCACCAGGCTGCCGCGGGAAAGCGACAGGCTCAAGTTGCCAACCTTAACGTCACGGCCGAGCGCGGTCGCAAGTTGTTTTTCGATCGTGGGGCGGAATGTATTTGCGTTTACGAACAGCTTAATCGCCACGACCAAGACGATGACGAGAACGACGAGACCCAGCAGAATTTTCGTCCAGCGTTTCACGGGGAACTCCTCAACGCGAGGGCTTCGAAGCCGACGGGAGCTTCGAGGCGGGAATTATATGACGAGGACAGTTCGCGATGAAGAATTTTTGCGGTTTGCGTCTAGACTTTGGCCAACGCCTGATCCAGATCCGCAATCAAGTCTTCCACATCCTCAATTCCAACCGAAAGCCGGATCAGCCCTTGCGTAATCCCGATTTCTTTCTGCTTCTCGGCCGGAATCGAAGCATGCGTCATCAGAGCCGGAAGCGAAATCAGAGTTTCCACGCCGCCCAGGCTTTCCGCCAGCGAGCAAAGTTTCACATGATTCAAAAGCGCCTTGGCCGCGTCGAGTGACCCTAGATCAAACGAGAGCATCCCGCCAAATCCCGTCTGTTGCCTTTTGGCCACTTCATGTTGCGGATGAGCCGCAAGCCCCGGATAGATCACCCGTTTCACTTTCTTGTGTGTCTCCAGGAACTTCGCCACAGCCATCCCGTTCAAATTGTGGCGGTCCATGCGAACCGCCAGCGTCTTAAGTCCGCGCGAAACCAAAAAGCAATCCATCGGCGCAAGCCCGGCTCCCGCCGACCGCTGCACGAAATATATTTTCTCAGCGTCTTCCGGACGTGTCAGAACTACCGCACCGCCAATGCAATCGCTGTGGCCATTCAAGTATTTCGTCATCGAATGGACGACGATGTGCGCGCCCAGCGCGATCGGCTGTTGAAAATAAGGGCTGAGAAATGTGTTGTCCACTACAAGCGTCAGATTTCTTTCGCGCGACAGCTTCGCTACCGCAGCCAAGTCAGTGACTATCATCGTAGGATTCGTAGGCGTCTCGACATACATCATTTTCGTGTTCGGTTTGATCGCCGCTTTCACTTTGTCAAGGCAGGCAGTGTCCACGTAGCTGAATTCCATGCCAAACTGCACCAGCAATTGCGTCGTCAGCCTGAAAACTCCGCCGTAAACCGCCTCGGACAGTATTGCGTGGTGGCCGGGACGCAAAAGCCGGAACACGGAATCAATCGCGGCCATTCCCGAAGTGAACACATAAGCAGCGTGCCCGCCTTCCAATTTCGTAATCGTGCGCTCGAGCGCTTTGCGGTTGGGATGGTTCGTCCGCGCATAGTCGTAGCCTTTGCTTTTCCCCATTTCCTCAATCACATACGTTGACGTCTGGTAGATCGGCGCTACGATCGCGCCGGTAAGAGCGTCAGGCTCCTGCCCCACATGAATCGCGTCGGTAGAAAAACCCATCACTTGCCTCCTGTCCGAATCATCATCATACGTCACAGCAGTCTAAACTCCACAGCCTCAACGGAATCGGTCGCCGAACCGTCAAAGCCATTATGGTTTCCAGTTTTTTTTGAACTTGAGGGCAACTTACTATTCCTGTAAAAGAAAGGTGCCATGAATCCTGCCTCAAGGCGCGGGCAATCTTCGTCCGGCTGCGTCGCGCTGGCCCTGTTCGCGGCATTCTTGGGTTTTGCCGCCGCGTCGCCCGCTCAATCCGCCAATCAAGAGCAGCCCTCCTCCAAGGATCAGCCCGCTACGCAGAACCAGCAAGGCCCGCCCGACAAATCCGACAAAAAGGACAAGACGTCGTCCGGTCCCGGCAGGGTAAAACTGAAGATCGAAGTTGTAAGCGCATCCGATGGCAAACCTGTGGGAAACGCCAGCGTCTATGTCCGATACAACGAATCAGGCGGCTTTCTCCATAAAGACAAACTGGCTGAACTGAATTTCAAGACCAACCAGGACGGATCCGTGAAAGTTCCTGAGATTCCCCAGGGAAGAATTTTGATCCAGGTCATAGCTAAAGGCTGGCACACGTACGGAAAGTGGTACGACATCGATACTGACGAGCAAACAATTCAAGTCAAGCTCGAACCACCGCCTCACTGGTACTAAAATTACTCCGATTGAGCGAAATTTTTTCCTGATTCGACAATTCCGGCACAGAAATTTCATTTTGGTCGGAACTCAAGCTCGAAAGAAAAGGTCTCTTTCCAGAAATTGTTTTCTTGCGGAACAAAGTGCACAGAAATAGTGCAAAGTGAAGTAAGCCTTTACCTGCCGTGCTATTCCCAATCTTGAACCGTTCTTTTCCACATGGTTTTCAACAGAACTGTTGAAAACTGTCACACTGCATTAACATTTTTTCCATTCTTGTTCGGGCAAATGGCTTTCGAATTGCCTCGCCGTGCAAACTCTCCCAGCCGCGCGGTTCACGCGCAAAATTTTCAACTGCAGCCACGAACTCTCTCTTCCTTCAACAAATTTTGCCTATTCTTCCGGCATGATATGATTGCCGTACCGCTCCGTATATGCTTCCAGCTAAATGAAACAACTCATCCTGAACGCAGACGATTTCGGAATGACGCGAGGCGTAAACGAAGGAATCATTCGCGCTCATCGCGACGGCGTCCTCACGAGTACAACTTTGATGGCCAACGGCCCGGAATTCGATGACGCCGTGTCGCGCGCTAAACTAAATCCAACCTTGGGAGTTGGATGTCACTTAGTGCTCGTCGGAGGCCCGGCGATCGCTCCGCGAGAGAAAATTTCCTCTTTGGCCGACGCCAACGGGAACCTACCGGAGTCTTTGGCCGGATTAGTGGGGAGATTAAGTTCCGGCCTCATTCGAATGAAAGCTATCGAAAGGGAATTGCGCGCTCAAATCGAAAAAATCCGCGCTGCGGGAATCGAACCCACCCACCTCGACACGCACAAGCACACTCACGCGCATCCCAAAGTGATGGAAGCCCTCGGCCGCGTGGCCAAAGAACTTGGAATCACGCGCATACGCAAGCCCATGGAAAATCTTCGAGATTCCTGGGCCTCGATCCGCCACGAAACCCCGGGCCGCACCCAGGAATTGATCGCCGCCGCGGCTGCTCGCGCCGTCACGCCGTGGTTTCAGGCAATCGCGCGCAAGTATGGTTTGCTGTCACCCGACCATTTTCTAGGTTTGGCCATGACCGGTGGCCTCGGCCCTGCTGCTTTGCGTCGCATGATTGACACACTTTCCGACGGCAGCACCGAAATTATGATGCATCCCGGCGTTTGCGATGCCGACTTGGCAAACTCCGGCTCCCGGCTCCAGGATCAACGAGAAACCGAGATGCAGGGCCTGCTCGATCCCGGTGTTAGAAGCGCACTAACCGAAAGGGACATTCGCCTAATTAGCTATCGGGAGTTACACTAGCAAAATGCCGGCGAGCCATAGCGTGCCACCTCGATACTCGATCGTGGTTCCTTTTCACGACGAGCAGGATAGCGTCCGCGAGCTGCATCAGCGCCTCAGCGAAGTAATGACCGGGCGCTACGACCCTGTCGAATTCGTCTATGTGGACGACCAAAGCTCCGACGCCACGCCGCAAATACTCGCAGCAATCGCCGAAGAAGATCCTCGCGTTGCCGTCCTCCGGCTGAAGCGAAACTACGGCCAAACCACAGCCCTCGCCGCCGGCTTCGACTTCGCTTCCGGCGACATCATCGTTTCGATGGACGGCGACCTGCAGCACGACCCTGCCGACATCCCCACTCTGCTCGACGCCCTCGAAGCCACTCATTGCGACATCGTTAGCGGCTGGCGTCAGAAGCGCGTGGACAGTTTCATAATGCGCCGCCTGCCTTCGCGAATCGCTAACTGGATGATGAGCAAACTTTCCGGCGTGGACATCCACGACTTTGGAACCACCTTCAAAGTCTATCGCCGCGAAACAATCAAAGACATCCCGCTTTATGGCGAGATGCACCGTTTTATTCCCGCGCTTGCCGCCTGGAACGGCGCCAAAATCGTCGAAGTCCCCATAAAAAATATCGTTCGTCCCGGCGGCAAGTCGCATTACGGCATCTCGCGCACTTTACGCGTCTTCTTCGACATCATCACCATCCGTTTCTTGATGCGTTACATGACGCGGCCTCTGCACTTTTTCGGTCCGACCGGCCTCCTGGGAATGCTTTTGGGCGCGGCAATCCTGTTCGTCCTCCTTATTCAGAAGGTCTTCTGGGGCGTTTCAATTTTCATCCAGCATGGACCTCTTCTCGTTTTGGGAATGATGTTGTGTTTATTCGGAGTTCAATTGCTTGCCGTTGGACTGGTCGGCGAGTTGCTCATGCGCACGCACTTCGAATCCCGCGAAAACCCGGTCTATCGCCTGGAACGCGTCTTCGGCGCCTCGCAATCTTCTGAAGCTCCCCTTCGTGCCGATAAAAATGCGCTTGCGGCCAAGCCCCTCAGTCGTTAGAGTACGGCCTATACGCCGGGCGATGGCGTAAAATTCCAGCAAGGGATAAATCTTATGCGTAAAGCTATTTTTGCAAGTTCCGCGGCATTGCTTACAGCCGCTCTGATTTTCGCCGGCGGCGACCCTTGGAAATCAAAGCCCTATCAACAGTGGGACGACAAAGACGTTAAGAGAATCCTGGAGGATTCTCCCTGGGCCAAGATTGTCCAGGTTGATGTCACCTGGAAGGCCGGCAAAGATAGCTCTACCGGAGATGTCGGCGGCCCAGCTCCTGCCACAAACCAACAGGTGCCTGCGGGTGGCGGTGGAAAGATGGGAGGCGGAGCGTCGCCTGCTGCGCCCGGCACTAACACTCCTGTAGCCGGAGCTGGAGATTCCGGAAGCTCGTCCGGCCAAGCATCTTTTCTCGTGCGCTGGGTATCCTCAAAGACGGTCGAGAAAGCTGTGTACCGCAAAGCGGAACTGGCCGGCACGATGAAACCGGAAGACGCGGAAAAGGAGCTGGCCAAAAACCTCGATGTTTATGAACTCGTCGTCTTCGGCCCGGATATGAAACCGTTTCAATCGGCGGACGAAGATGTGCTCAAGGCCAGCGCCGATTTAATTGTGAAGAAAACGAAGCAGAAAATTTCGCCGTACAAGGTTGAAATCAGCCGGTCGCCGGATGGAAAAAAAGTAACAGCCGTGGCCTTCGCTTTCCTCAGGAAGGCGGCCAACGGCGAGCCGACCATCGCTGACGACGAAAAGGGCGTCGAGTTTAATTGTTTCGTCGGCGGAGCAAAAATCCGTGCCACTTTCGACATTTCAAAAATGCAAGACACTCAGGGACGCGACCTTTAAGCCGTAAGCACGAGAAGATAATCTCGAACATTCGAGGAGTTTTCATGAAAAATTCTTGGCGTTACGCAGCGATCGCGTTCCTGTTTGCTCTGTTGGCCATCGCTGCGGGTGCTCAGATGGGCCGTTTTTCGCAGCCTCACGTCATGGGATTTTGGAATCCCGTCGTAGGCGCCGGGGCGGAGTACCAAATCCAACCCGCCAAGGGCGATAAGTCGAATATCCAAATTACAATCGTCGGCAAAGAGTCGGTCGACGGAAAAGATGCATATTGGTATGAGATGTCTTTTGATCGCGGAAACGGCCAGATGATGATCTTTAAGCAATTGATGGTGCTGAACGGCGCCGATACTCAAGTCTCGCGCATGATTATGCAAATGCCCGGCCGTCCGCCGATGGAGATGCCCACGCAAATGATGCATCAGGATCGCGCGCCGCAAACCGCAGACGTCCGGACCGGCGGCGAGGATTTGGGAAGCGACACCATCACCGTTCCCGCCGGCACTTTCACCTGCCAGCATTACAAGACGAAAAGCGGCGGCGAAGTCTGGGTTTCGCAGAAGGTTTCTCCTTACGGCTTGGTGAAGTCCAAGTCGAACGACACTTCCATGGAGCTGACCAAGGTTATCACCGGCGCGAAGGACCAGATCACCGGCACGCCGCAGCCCTTCAACCCGCAAATGATGATGCAACAGCAACAGCAGCCCCAATAGCGATGATGCCCGCGCGCTAGTCGTTTTCAGAAATTAGAAAGAGGCGTCCCGCAATGCCGCCGGGACGCCTCTTAGTTTTTTGCAATGATTTTTTGTTTCGTTGCGTGAATTGCTCGGAGCTTGGCCTCCATGCGCACTGCCGAAGAAAAATTCTATCGTGCCCGAATCACCACCCGTGACGAGTTCTCGCCGGGCCTATGGAAGTTTCATCTCGATCCCGGCGGAGAATTCCAGTTTGTAGCCGGCCAGTTCGCGACTCTCGGTGTACAGACTCCGCAAAAACTCATCGAGCGCGCTTACTCCATAGTTTCATCGCCCTACGAACGCGAGCTTGAGCTCTTCGTCGAACTCGTTCCCGCCGGCGAGCTGACTCCGCTGTTGCACGCGCTTCCGGTGGGCGCCTTCATGTCCTTGCGAAAACTCGCCAAGGGCCGTTTCACACTGGATCTGAAGAGCGGTCACAAAAATCATCTCTTGCTCAGCACGGTTACCGGCGTTGCTCCCTACATCTCCTATATCCGCACGCTCTACAAAGATTGGAGCGAAAACCAGTTTCCCGCTGATATTCATTTGTACTTGATTAACGCCGCAAGCCGCTCCTGGGAATTCGGCTATCACGAAGAACTGGAACAGCTCGCATCGAAAGTTCCCTGGCTTACTTACATTCCAACCGTAAGCCGTCCGTACGAAGACACCAAATGGCGCGGCGAGACGGGCCGCGTGGAAGACCTCATCCGCAAATACACCGACGAGTGGAATCTGCAAGGTTCAGACACCACCGGTTATCTCTGCGGCCATCCGCAAATGATAGAACTCGGGAAGGGAATTTTGCTCCGTCGCGGATTTGCGAAAGAGTCCCTGAAAGAAGAAGTGTATTGGATTCCGCCGAAAACTCTCCGCCGCTGACGGGCGTGCAAGGGGCCTTGCCGCTCCCGCCAGTGGCGGATTCCCGCTGGGGACCCGCCTTAAATCGTCGGGCCCGAAGCAGCAAGCTGTTCAATCGTGCTCGAAATCGCGCGGATCGGCGTGGAGACGTGCACCGTCTGGTCTTCATCTTGCACATCCACCACGATCGAGCCGCCTTCTTTCGCCACACGCACGTGTTCGCCGGGTTCTTTCACCTCGACGAGCGTCACGTCGTCGGTTTCGCGCAACTGGCCCAGCGCCGCGCGAATCGTCGGCAACCACGGCCGAATCTGCGCCGCAGCGCGCGACAAATCCCTTTGTGGCGCGAAGTGCATTCCGATCGGCACCAGCATCGCCGGAGCGATCACGTAAACGTGATGCACTTCCGGCTGCCGCTCCACAACTTTCACTTCGATCATTCCTTCGCTGCAGAGCACTCCGACTCCCGCCACCGCCGTCCCCACAATTCCTAAAGCAATCTTCCCGAGTAGGATCACAAATCACCTCCGCCGGAATCTTGGCCGGCTACTCCGAAGCGTTTTTCGAGTCAACCCAAATGCGCACATGTTGCGACGCGTCCTCGACCGTTATCAGCAGCGCGTCGCCCGCATCGCTCAACGCCCGAATCGCCGCGGAAATGTCGAGCTCGTTATTTTTCGAGTTGGAAAGCAGCGCATCCACCACCTTCATCGGAATCGTGATATCTACCTTCTCGCCGTCTTTCCCTCCGTCGCGAACGTGCACCACCAGGTTTCCATTCGACTTTGCGACGCGCACGTCTTGATCTTTTTCCTTCACCGTCACGAATTCATCGTCCGGTGACGTACGCAGCGCGTCCAGCAACGCTCGAATATCCACATCGTTCATTTCCGCGGACCCGATGGTCACATGCCCGTTGTGCAGATTGCCTTTATTCAAAGTCGGCAAAATCTTTTCGGCCATCGAGAGCGGCACATTTACGTTCACGCTTTCGCCCTTCGTCGCATCGCTCACCGTGATGTGAAGATACCGCTCGGCCGGTGCCGCCATCGCTGCCGGCGCGGCCACTACCATCGCCGCCAGAACGCAAACCATCGCGATCCCGCAAAGTCGTTTTCTCATTTTTGGGAAGCCTCCCCTGCTCTTCCTGCTCCTATGTACGGAGCCGCCCCCGCAAATGTTCCGTGATTCCCCAAAAACACTGAGAACTGTCATCCCGAGCGAAGTCCCGCGCGCTTTTGTTTTGCCCCGGGTTTTTCGGGGCGCGGGACAACGGGGCCGCCCAGGTCGACGGTTAGTCGAGCCTGGGGAAGAGTCTACGAAGTAGACGGAACATGTTCGAGGGATCTGCTGTTCGGTTTAGACTGAACTTCTCGGCGGGCTTACTGACGCTTCTGCATTTGCGCGGCCTACTGCCTCTGAATCTTGAAATAAACGGCAGCCAGCGGCGGGACGCGAATTTTCAAAGAGTAAGGCCGTCCATTCCACGGCACAGGCTCTGCGGCCACTCCGCCCGAATTGCCATTGTCGCTTCCTTCGTAGTAAGCCGAATCGGTGTTCAGTATCTCGCCGTAGAATCCTTCTTCCGGCACACCCACGCGATAATTTTCCCGCACTACCGGCGTGAAATTGCACACCACCACGACAAAGTCGTGCGAATCCCGGGCGCGCCGCAAAAACGAAAGAATGCTCGCCGCGCCGTCGTTCGCCTCCAGCCATTCAAATCCGGGCCACTCAAAATCAACTTCATGCAGCGCCGCCTCGGCGGTGTGAAGATGGTTCAAATCCGTAACCAGCCTCTGTACTCCCCGGTGCGGAGGCGACTCCTCCAGCCGCCAATCGAGGCCTCCTGTCTCCGACCACTCATTCCGTTGCGCCAATTCGCATCCCATGAACAAAAGCTTTTTCCCCGGATGCGCGTACATGTAGCCGTACAGCAGCCGCAAATTCGCAAACTTCTGCCAATCATCGCCCGGCATTTTCTCCAGCAACGAGCGCTTGCCGTGCACCACTTCGTCGTGCGAAAGCGGCAGCACGAAGTTTTCATTGAACGCGTAAATCATCGAAAACGTCAGCTCGTTGTGGTGATGCTGCCGGTGAATCGGGTCGTACGCAAAATAGCGCAGTGTGTCGTTCATCCATCCCATGTTCCATTTCAGATCGAAGCCCAACCCGCCGTTGTACGTGGGACGCGACACCGCCGGCCACGACGTGGATTCTTCCGCGATCATCAGCGCTCCCGCATGCCGCTTGTGCACTACCTCGTTGAGCCGCTTGATGAAATCAATCGCCTCCAGATTCTCGCGCCCGCCGTAAGGATTCGGTATCCACTCGCCCGGCTTGCGCGAATAATCCAGATATAGCATCGAAGCCACCGCATCCACTCGCAACCCGTCGATGTGATATTTGTCCAGCCAGAAAAGCCCGTTCGAGATCAAATAATTCTGCACTTCGTTGCGCCCGTAATTGAAAACCAGCGTTCCCCAGTCGGGATGGGCGCCTCGCCGCGGGTCCGCGTGTTCGTAAAGATGAGTGCCGTCAAAAAACGCCAGCCCGTGCGCGTCCCGCGGAAAATGCGCCGGCGTCCAATCCAGAAAAACGCCGATTCCTTCGCGGTGGCAGCAATCCACGAAATACATAAAATCCGCCGGCGAGCCGTATCGCCGCGTCACCGCGTAATACCCCACCGTCTGATATCCCCACGAACCATCGAACGGATGCTCCATGATCGGCATCAGCTCGATGTGCGTGTAGCCCAGCCGCTTCACGTACGGAATCAGTTCTTCCGCCAGCTCGCGATAGGTGAGCCAGCGGTTTCCTTCAGAAGTTTTTCGCCGCCACGATCCCGCGTGCAGCTCGTACACCGTCATCGGCGAATGCAGCCAGTCTCGCCCCGCGCGCGCTTTCATCCACGCAGCATCTTTCCATTGATAGTTCTCAATGTTGCAAACCACCGACGCGCTTTTCGGCCGCAACTCTGCAGCAAATCCATACGGGTCGGCCTTCAACCGCACAAAATTCCCGTTGCGCGAACGTATCTCGAATTTATACAGCGCCCCCTCGCCAAGCCCGGGAATAAAAATCTCCCAGATCCCGCTCGCTCCGCGGCTTCGCATGGTGTGAACGCGCCCGTCCCAAAAATTGAAATCACCGACGACGCTCACTCGTTGCGCGTTCGGTGCCCAAACCCCAAAATGCACGCCTCGCACTCCATCAATTTCCCGCACATGCGCGCCCTGCTTCTCGTATTTCAGGTAATGCGTGCCTTCACCCGAAAGATACAAGTCGTAGTCAGTCAGCAGCGGTGGGAACGCGTAAGGATCGTAACCCTCCCACGTGTTTCCATCCGCAAAACGAAATCGCAATCGATACATATTCGGCGCCGGCGCTTCACCCTCGCGCAAAGTACCCGCACTTGGACTTACGATCGCTTCGAACACGCCATCTCGATGAATCTGCGTCATCGCCTGCGGCTCCGGATTTCCGCGCCATAGCAGGCTCGCTTCCGTCGCTCCCGGCCGGAACGCGCGAACCGCGAGCACGCGTTTCCCGTCGCGCTCGACCCAGTGCGGCCCTAGAATCAGCGACGCGTCCGAATCCTCGCCCCGCACGATCCTCTCAACCTCCTCGCGCAAGCTCACGCCGGCAGCCTTCACTCCGTCCGCTTGTTTGTTTTTTTCGTCCATGCAGTCGCAGATCCGCTTCACAACGTCGAGTCACCATCTTACCGGAGCGCCTGCGCCTCGCCAAACTTCGCTCCGCGCGCGGCTATCAGAAGCGAAGTCACCACTGCTGAGCCGTCAGCGCGCCGAGAGCAATCAATATGGCGATGGTCACAAGGTCAAAGATCATATGCAGCGTATTCGGCTTGATGCCGTTGCGCTCGGGCAGGAGGGAGTGCGTCGTTCCGTACATCACTTTGTAGCGCGCGGCGAGTTCCGGATCCGGGCGAAAAAGGTATGGAATCCACCACGCCTTCAACGAACCGAAACAGGCAAGCCCATAGGTGATCCAAAGCCACCAGAGCAGCCAGTCCGGGTAGCGTCTGCCAAAGTGCAAGGAGCTGCCGGCCAGTCCAATCGCAACCGGAGTGAAGTTAATGAGCGTGGTAATCAGAAGCTTGCTGCCCGGAAACGCTGCGTGCGCGCCTTTCACGTCATTGAGGTTCCCGAGAGGAATCCAATTGTGCACCGCCACGAACAACACGACAAAACATTGAAGCCCGACCAAAGCGCCCTGGGTGATGGTATTCATCACGGCAGATTATACGGCACCCTCCGTACCTCAGCCTCTGCGCTGCTACACCCGCAGCAGTTTTCGTCTGGAGACGCTGCGCAAGCGCCGCCAAGTTGGCAGATTGACATTGCCCGCATCCGCACATAGATTGTCGACTCAAGTCCGCTAGGAGACCGCCTCATGAATCTGCCCGACGCGCCGATTGCGCAGGAAGGCTTCTTCGTCACGCATTTTCTCACCGTGCAAGATCAGGAAAAATCGAAGGACTTCTACGTTCGAATCCTTGGCGGCAAGGTGGTCAAGCCTGAAAATCCTTGTTACATCAAGCTGTCCAATTCCTGGATCATCCTCAATTCCGGCGGTGGTCCCACGCCCGACAAGCCCGAAGTCATCCTCGAAACACCGCCGAATCTAAACAGGTTCAGCAGCTTTCTCAACTTGCGCGTCGCCGACGTTTGGGCCTGCTACAAAGACTGGCGCGCTAAAGGAGCTGTCTTCCTCACCGAGCCGCTCGACAACCACGGATGGGAATGGCGTTGCTACATGCGCGACCCCGATGGCTACATCATCGAAGTCGGCCAGTACACTCCAGCGTCGATCGAGCGCTTCAAAAAATACGCCACTTGAATCGCCGGCGTCGTTCATCTGCTGGACTTGCCGTGCCCGAAATTGTGAATCCTCCGCCCGCTAAGCGCGATTGCCTGTACTCACCCGCTGTCGTACAATGCACGACCTGTGCCAGACGCTTCCTCCAACGTAGGCCGCACCGTTTCTCACTACAGCGTCCTCGAAAAATTGGGCGGTGGAGGAATGGGCGTGGTTTACAAAGCCAAAGACACCCGCCTGGGCCGCAACGTCGCGCTGAAATTTCTTCCTGACGACATCTCCCACGACCCTCAGGCCATCGAGCGATTTCGCCGCGAAGCGCGCGCTGCTTCCGCGCTCAATCATCCCAACATCTGCACCATCCACGACATCGGAGAATTCGAAGGCCGTCCCTTCATCGCCATGGAATTGCTCGAGGGCAAGACTCTCAAGCACCGTATCGAAGGAAAGCCCATCGAAATATCGGAGCTTCTGGACATCGGCATTCAGATCGCCAACGGTCTCGATGCCGCGCACTCGAAGGGCATCGTGCATCGCGACATCAAGCCCGCGAATATTTTTCTCGTGGACCGCGGCCAAGCGAAGATCCTGGATTTTGGTTTGGCCAAACTCACCTCCGTGCACCAGCACGCCGCCGAATCTGTAGGCGCCACAGCCATGCGCACCGCGGCAAATGTCCTCCACCCTGAGCACCTGACCAGCCCGGGCAGCTCCATGGGCACGGTCGCGTACATGTCGCCGGAACAAGCGCGCGGCGAAGACTTGGACGCGCGCTCCGATCTTTTTTCCCTCGGCGTCGTGCTCTATGAAATGGCCACCGGCGCAGTTCCGTTTTCCGGCAACACCACCGCGGTCATCTATGACGGAATCCTGCATTCCACTCCCGCGCCCGCCAAGAAACTCAACCCGCGCTTGCCCGCTGGCATGGACATTGTTCTCGGCAAAGCACTCGAGAAAGACCCGGACCTGCGCTGCCAGACCGCTGCCGAACTCCGCGCCGATCTGAAGCGCCTTCAGCGCGACGTTGACTCCAGCCGCCGTCCAGCCGCCGAGAAGAGCGCTTCGGCTGCCGAGACGCATCCTGCCGCAGCCAAACAAAAATCCGTCGCGGTCCTTTACTTCGAAAATCAGAGCGGCGCGAAAGAGGACGAATACTTCCGCGACGGCATTACCGAAGACATCGTCACGGAACTCTCGAAGATCGCGCAACTGGAAACTTTTCCTCGTTCGGAGATGCTCGCTTTCCGCGACAAGCCGGTCACCGCGCAACAAGTGAGCCAGCAGCTCGGCGCCGGTTACGTCCTGGAAGGCTCGATCCGTCGCGCGGGCAATCGCGTGCGCATCACCGCGCAATTGGTGGAAGCCTCCACCAGGCATCCGGTCTGGGCCGAGCGTTACGACCGCCAACTCGAAGACGTCTTCGCCATTCAAGAGGAGATCGCGCGCAGCATCGCCCAAGCCTTGCGCATCACGCTCACGCCGCAGGAAGAAAAAACCATCTCGCGCAAGCCCACTGAAAATCCCCTGGCCTACGATTATTTTCTTCGCGGCCGCGGTTACGCGCGACGCCTCGATTTGGATTTCTCTTTGCAAATGTTCGAACAAGCCATCAAGCTGGACCCGAATTTCGCTCTGGCTCATGCAGGGTTGGCCACTGCGTGCGGGATGATCTACCAATTTCGCGAAGAAAATTCCCGTTGGATCGAAAAGGGGCTGGCCGCCTGCGAGCGCGCCACAGCGCTCGAACCCGGCCTGGCGGAAGTGCTGGCCGCGCGCGCCTGGATTCTCTCCGGCCAGAAAAGGTATGACGAGGCCATCCAGTTCGCGCAGCGAGCCATCGAGTGCAAGTCTGACTGCGAAGGCGCCTACACCGTCCTGGCTCGAACGTATTTTTCCTCCGGCCGGTTTCAAGAGGTTGCAGACATTGTTGATCGCGCCCTCCAGGCCAATGGCGACGATTACAACGTTTACATTCCCATCACGAATTCTCTCAGGTCGCTGGGTAAAGAAGAGCAGGCCAGGATGCTGCTCGATCGCGGGATCCTTGCGCTCGAAAAGCAGCTTGATACCGTTCCTGAAGACGTTCGCGCCCGGATGCTCCTCGCCGGCTACTATGCCGCCGTGGGCCGGCGCGAAGAGTCGGTGCGCCAATTGCAAACCGCGGTGGCACTCCGCCCGCGCGATTCCAACGTTCTCTACAATGCCGCCTGCACCTACGCTCTCCTCGAGCAGTCCCGCGAAGCCCTCGACATGCTGAAAGCCGCCAAGGAAGCAGGCTGGGCCAACTTGGATTGGGCCAAACGCGACACAGATTTGATCTCCCTGCGCGACGACCCCGAGTTCCAACAACTCTGCCAGGCCACGCCTAAGCTTTGAATGGAGCGCCGGTTCACCCGGAGGTACGAAGGGGGTCTTTAGCGCGGCTCGTCCTGAGCGCAGTCGAAGGGCATCTTGCTCAGCCTTAGGCAATGTCGCCACGCTGCCCCCAAGAGCTCATCAGCGCGAGCACCAACAACATCAGCGCCGGAAGCAGCAAGGTCCACACCGCAAGCCGCGACCCGCATGCCGCTCCAATGACGGCTCCGCTCAGGAACGCAATCCACAGCCCGCCCAACAGCGACGCCCGTCGCCAATGTGTGTCCCACGAACCTTGAGCCTCCGCCACCGGCGCACTCTTAATTCCCATCGCGACGTGTTGCGCCAGGTTGTTCAAGTCTCCCGTCATGAACCCTACGCTCACCGCCTGTCCGCCTACTTCGAGGATGGCCGTGTTCATCATGCCCATCGCGAAGCTCAGTATCACAATGCTCAGCCACTGCGGCCACGCGAAGTAAGCCGCAGCCACGCCAACGGCGAGCAGCGCGGCTACCAACGCAGAAAGCCGAGGCAATGCACGCCGTCGATCGCCATGCGTCAGCAGCGTCCCCGCTAAAATTCCCAGCACAAACAACGGAATCGGCAGCAAACTATGTCGTGCGGCAGCCAAATTGAATTGCCCCGCGTGCACCCCCGCAGATGTCGTATTCCCCGTCATGAACGACGCGTAAACCCCAAACCTCACCAGCGCATACGAGTCCACATACCCGGAAATCAGCGCAAGCCCGCCAGCTCTCCACCCTTGCTGCCTCGCATCTTTCTGTGATGACGTCACTGCCGTGCCACTGCGCGCGATCTCTCCAATCGGTCGCTTCTCGTCGCGTGCTATCACTTGCCGCCTGCCGTTGGTAGTTGCCTAAGGTTTAAATGTAGCGCCGGGGCCTTCAGCCCGGCATCCTGCTTTTCGATTACCGCCAATTGGAGCCAAGGGGCCGGCGCGGCCTGCGCAGCGGAGTCACGCGAGTAATCGAAATCCTTAACATGTGTTCTGGCCCCGGTTAGAAATGGGGTGGTGCTTTGTTTTGAGTGAGTTACAGACGATTCTGTTTGTGAGGCAGAACCGGTTAGAAAGGGGCGCGAAACAGAATTGCGGTAACACGGATTGGTTGAAAGTTCTCGATTAGAACGAGGTGCGATCGTTTGTTTTCTATGGGTTAGAGTGGGTTCTAATAAATGGAGTTCTCGATTAGAAAGTGGGTTCGCGGGTGAAGTTTGCGCGTGGCTATGTGCAGATCTAGAACCGGGTAGAGAGGGTTTGATCCTGTGTTTTGTGTGACTTCTACTCTTGGGGCAAAACCGGGTAGAAATGCGAAAGGAGTGGGGTTGGTCGGGTACGCTGCGGCGGGCGCAGCAAGCAGCGCCCCTACGGACAGAATCGTACGCTAGGGTTATTCGGGCGGCTCTTGGGTTTAGGATGGGTGCGGGCGTGCCTGCGTCGGGTGGACGGAGCGAGCCTGTTGGGCGCGATTGCTCGCGGCCCTGGGCAGCGGCCTCAAGCGGCCTATTGGGCCGACTTTCGCTTCGTACATCGTTCATCAGCTACCTTCCATGCTCATAAAGCAAACAGTAAATGTAATCGGAACTGAAGGTGAGAAGCAACGGAATGCAATCGAACGGGGAAAATTTGAACGCGAGATTCGAGAATCGGGGGGTGAAAATCACGGCGTCGCAGAGGCTGCTTCGACTCGGGGCGAAGATCGCAAGTCAAACGCGACGAGCGCAAGGCTCGGCGAAAAGCCCGCCGAAAGGAAGCAGGTCGTTTGCGGATTTTTTATCTCGTGGCTGACATTCTGAGCTTCAGGGTAAAAGGCCGCGAGCCGCGAGGAATTCAGAGCGTAACGTCAAAACCCGAGCCGTTCACACCGAATGGTTCGGCACCCCCGCGAGTTTCAAGTTTGGTTAGGTGAACTCCGGCGCCGCGCGAAAAGATTGGCCACCCGCCCAGTGCCGCGCGCAAACATTGCCCATCCCGCGAACAACCTAAGGATTTGCCTTGAGTTGGCTGAGTGTCGTCGAAACTTGCTGAGGTAGGTCGTCATAACCGGGATTGTCTGCCATTCCGTCTTTGGCCTGCTCGAGCAATTGAATCGCCTGCGCATTATGGCCGAGATGAATCTGGGCGATACCAGCCATTACATACGGCGTAAACCATTCCGGGCGCAGTTTGATCTGCGCTTCGCTTCTATCGAGTACTTCGCTCCATTTTTGTTCCTGATAGAGTTTTACGAGCTCTTCGTAAATCGGAAAGGCTTCGTTTGAACTGTAGTCCATATTGGGCGATACGGTCCTTTTATATCCATCTTTTGTATACGTTATTTTTACTGCGTTAGGGTTCACCTGCTTCTGTATGCTATTTAAGTTTTTAAGTATCTCGTCAAGTTTGCCTCTAAACTGTTCAAGATCCGTTTGGTTCGAGAGAATCTGGTTGACGATTTTTAGAAGGGTCTCTCCTTGGGCCTTTCCGATGCCGCAGTTAATCGTAAATGTGTTGTTATTTCCGCTGTTCGCAACAGTGCAGGGTCCCGATGCATCAGCATTTCCCGTTGTGGATTGGCACCAGCAAGGCATCGCGACTAGCAATAACAGAACTAGGTATCTCACGGTCATTCCTCATTTCGGCGTTTTCTGCTCTTTGGGAGGGGGAGGTTCGCCGTAGTTGAACTCGTTTCGATCGCCGGTATTGGCAGGGCTCTGGCATCCCGGTACAAAACAGAGTTTGTTGAGCAACTTGTCATTAGAGGTAGTATGCATTGCCAGCAGGCGGAATTCTTGTTAAAGTTTTGTTTTGGGCAGGAGTTCATGGCTACGTACAAACCAGGTAATAAGGCACCGGATTCTGGCGAGCTGATCGAAGTCGGTCCGCGTGGGGGAGAGGTAGACGGCGGTCGGCGTACCGTGATTGAGCGCGGCGAAAGAGTTCCGCCAAGTTCCAAAAAGGGCAACCAGTTTAGATACAAGCGCGGTTCAAAAACCACTCACTAATACATGCCGATCTTTCTTGAAAGATTTGTTCTTCCAGTTCTCGCAGCCACGGTTATCACGGTGATCATAATGAATCCATTCAAATGGGACTGGCAGCAAAGAGTCTCGCTTTTCTTGGCCGTGGTGTGTATTGCCTATTTCGTCGGGCATACGAGCTATAAGAGCAGCTCGTCAACAGCCAAGACGCATCCCACAGCGCCAGTTGAAGCCCAGCAAAAATCTGGCGATGCCACAACAAGCGGGCCCGAAAGCCCAGCCGTGACAGGTAGCGGAAACACCATTACCTACGATCAGCCTTCCACTCCCGAAAAGAAACGGGTCCCGGCGAAAAAGGAGTGAGCCATGCGATATGGCCTGGTTTTGTCGCTGCTGATCGCCGCGCCTTGCTGGAGTCAAACGGTCGCTACAGGAAAGGCCACCACGGCTGGAATTTGCAGTCCTGCCGTCACGGGCAGCAAGAATACCTTCATGATTAAATGTGGAATCGGCCAAGAACAGGGACAAAAGATACTCGACATACTGAACACAATGCTAGCGAGGAAACTTGATCTGCGCGCGGTCATGGACAAGCTGGACGAGATGGATCGATTAAACGCGTCGTCGGGCGTACTGCTGGGCCCCTCCTCTTCTTCCCCTTCGCCCATAATCGAAATCGGAGACTCGGGATCGAAGCTCATGTGGGCCGGCCCGAACGGGAGTCCCTTGTTAACGATTTTAGAGGACACATCCCTGACCGTGGAGAAAGTCGCTGACCATTTCGCGGTTTCCACGCGCCTGCGAGACGCGACCGGAAAAATGGTCGCAGAAATAGAGCGTAACGAGTGGAGGGTTAGGCCTTCGCTTGTGTGGGATAGAAATTACAACCAGAATTCGTTAGAGGTGATCGACGGAGCAGGCGAAGTGGTCCTGCAGGTGGTGGTTTTGACGGATGAGATTCGCATTCAAGGTATCTGGCACGATAAATCTGGGAGGGTGTTTGAAATAGTGAAGAGCCCTGACCCGAACGCACCGGGAGGACTCTTCGTTTTCGACAACCCGATCAAGATCACTCCAATATTTGTGTATCCCAGCGACCGACACCTGGGTGAAATGAAGAAACCTTAGGCAACGGCGAAGAGCAGGTCCCCGTCTCCGACAGGCCAAGCCTCGTCGGGCCAGGAGAGTCCGCGAACGAACGTGTCCTAAGTGTCATGGAATCTGCAATTTTGGTACTTGCGTACCATTGTCGCCCAAGTCAGTCCCAGCTAGAGTCGAGCGTCGGGAGAACTGGGCACCCGCCAATTTCAAGTCCAGGACGATGTCGAGCAAAACAATCAAGTTGCGGACAAAACAGAAGGGGTCCCTGCGCCCTGCGAAGGGTGGACGCGAGCACACCTCCTCGCGCCCTCACGCTGACTCCGCGTCCGCATCCGCATCCGCATCGGGCGACACGTTTGACGGGGCGAATTCTTCGCTTCTGTTTTCCGCTAATCCCCAGCCGATGTACATCTACGACCCGAAGACGTTGGCGTTTCTCGACGTCAACGCGGCAGCGCTCAAGCAATATGGATACACGCGCGAAGAACTCCTGCGCATGCGTATCACCGACATACGTCCGGTCGAGGACATTCCTCGGGTGCTTGAGGCCGTGCGCGACAGCCCGTCGGCGCTGGCTTTCCGCGGACACTGGCGCCATTTGCGAAAGAACGGCCAGATCTTCGAAGTGGAAATCACAACCCAGGGGATTCTTTTCGCCGGACGCGAAGTGATCCTTGCTGCGGCTCAGGACATCAGCGCCAGGCGCGCTGCGGAAGAAAAAGTCGCGGAGCACAATGCCTACCTGCATGCGCTGACGGAAAATAATCCGCTGGCCATCGTCGTCCTGGATGCCAATGGCCGCATTCAAATGTGCAATCCCGCCTTTGGAACTCTTTTCGGTTACCAGCAATCCGAAATTCTGGGCGCGGAGCTGGATTTGTTGGTGGTCCCGGCGCGCGACGCGAGCGAAGCGCTCGATCTGAGCAGACGCGCCACGAACGGCGAAGTCGTTCGAGCGGAAGGGAAGCGGCGCCGCAGCGACGGCTCGCTGGTGGACGTACAGATCGTCGGTGTGCCCCTCACCGCGAACGGAAAACGCACCGGCAGCTTCGGAATGTATGAAGACATCACGGAACGCTGCCACGCGGAAGAGGCTCAGCAACGCGCCGAAGAACGGCTGAGGCTCTTGTTCGAGAATGCGGTGGAAGGAATTTTCCAGACCACGCCGCAAGGGCGCATTCTGAGCCTGAATCCCGCGCTTGCGCGAATGTGCGGCTATTCCAGTTGCGAGGAAATGATGGAGTGCATCACCGACGTAGCACGGGACGCGTATGCTGACCCCGAATTTCGCGAGGAATTCAAGCGGCGGATTGAGAAGAAGGGAGTCGTGGAACAATTCGAATATCAGCTCCGCCGCAAAGATGGCGCGCAGATTTGGGTTTCTGAAAACGCGCGCGCGGTGAGAGATGCGCACGGGAAAATCGTTTGCTACGAGGGCACGGTTGAAGACATAAGCGAACATAAGCGCGCGGAACTCGAGCGCCAGGTGAACTTTGAAATCATTCGCGGCGTGAATTTAACCGACAACCTGGACGACCTGCTGCGGCTGATTCACATCGCTCTGAAGAAAGTACTCTACGCGGAAAATTGCTTTGTGGCGTTGTATGAACCGGCGTCGGAAATGTTCCATTTTCCGTTTTTCGTGGACCAATTTGACGTGGCGCCGCCTCCGCAACAAGTTGGAAGAAGCTGTACCGCGTACGTGTATCACACCGGGCGCGCCATGTTGATTCCCCAGAAAGCATTCGACAAGCTCGCCGAGCAGGGGGAAGTGGAGCTCGTCGGCACGCCGTCGCCGTCCTGGTTGGGAGTGCCGCTTCGAACGCCGGCCGCGACGATAGGCGTTTTGGTCGTGCAACATTACGAAAGCGAAAGTGCGTACACGGAGCGCGATCTTGAATTTCTCGGCTCGGTCGGCGGCCATATCGCTCTGGCCATAGAAAGGAAACGCGCGGAGGAAAAAGTACGCGAGAGCGAAGCGCGTCTTCGCGTGCTGGTCGAGCAATTGCCCGCGATTCTTTGGACTGTCGGAAAAGATCTTCGCTTCACTTCGTCGATGGGCGCGGGATTGGCACGGCTCGGACTAAAGCAAAATGAGGTTGTGGGGATGTCGCTGCTGGAATATTTCGAGACCTCGGACTCGAGTTTCAAGCCGATCGCGGCACATCGACGCGCCATGGCGGGCGAGCCGACCACGTTCCATGTCGAGTGGAAAGGTGGGTCTTACGCGTGCCACGTCGAGCCGTTGCGAGATGCACATGGCGAGTTGCAAGGCGCGATTTGCATGGCTCTCGATATCACGGATCGCAGGCAACTCGAGGAGCAGCTTCGTCAATCGCAGAAAATGGAAGCAGTGGGGCGGCTGGCAGGCGGGATCGCTCACGATTTCAACAATCTTCTCATGGTGATTCAGGGCTACGCGGACTTGCTTGCGGATCGTCTTGCCGCCGGGGATCCGTTGCGACGTAACGCGGAGCAAATCCAAACGGCCTCGCAGCGCGCCACTTCCCTGACGCGGCAGTTGCTTGCTTTTAGCCGCAAGCAGATGCTGGCACCGAAGATAATCAGCATTCAAAGCATCTTCGCGGACATGGAAAAGATTCTGCGAAGGCTGATTGGAGAGGATATTCAGCTCGAAACTTCGTCTGCGCCCGACGTGGGACTGATCAAAGCGGACCGCAGCCAAATCGAGCAGGTGATTCTGAATCTCGCGGTGAACGCGCGCGACGCGATGCCGCAAGGCGGCCGGCTGACGATCGAAACCGCGAATGTGGATTTGGATGCCTCCTATTCGCGTTCGCCCGCCGTGCTGGCTCCCGGCAAATACGTGATGCTCGCAGTTACGGACAATGGCTCGGGTATGGACGCCGAAACGCAAACGCACATTTTCGAACCGTTCTTCACGACCAAGGAGAAGGGAAAAGGGACGGGGCTTGGTCTCGCGACGGTGTACGGAATCGTGAAGCAGAGCGGCGGGTACGTCTGGGTGTACAGCGAACCTGGGCGCGGAACCAGTTTCAAGATTTATCTGCCTAGAGTTGAGGAGGAAGAGGGAGACCGCGGCCGCGACCGCCGCACCGACGCTCAGCCCATGGAACGCGGCTCAGAAACGATTCTTCTGGTGGAAGACGAGAAAGGCGTACGCGAGCTGGCGCGCGAATATCTGGAAATGAGCGGATATACGGTGATTGAAGCGGAAGATGGCCACACCGCGCTGGAATTGGCCGCGATGCATGCGGGAACGATTCATCTTCTGATGACGGACGTTGTGATGCCGGGGATAAGCGGGCGGGAGTTGGCCGAACGCGCGAAACTCATTCGGCCAAAAATCAAAGTGCTGTATATGTCGGGATATACGGACCAGGCCGTGGTGCATCACGGGATACTCGAAATGGATGCGGTACTGCTTCAAAAACCCTTTACGATGACTACGCTTTCGACCAAGCTGCGGGAAATTCTGACCGCTGAAACCGTGCAGTAGTCCCCTCGTGTTGTAGCTTCCGTTTCTCGCTGGTGAGAATGCCTCGGGATTACGCTGCGTGCACCGTTGCGGCACATGTGACCGCCGACGCACAGCCATGTTGAGTTCGGAATTCCCTTCGTTTCCCACTTCCGCCTGTAGCGCCGTGAAAATGAAGCCATTCCGAAGTGCGGCTGCCTGCGCGGGAATCGCGTCATACATGGCGCTGAAGCTGCTGTTGTAAGAAGTGTACGGTTTAGCGCTTCGCCAGAATGAAGACGATGCGACGCGGCGCCGGGGGATGCGATGGGGAAAAGCGGAGCGCAGTATCAAATCGACTCTCAAAACACGGTGACCGAGGATCTAATCGGCGAGCGAAGACTTTGGACCGCAGTCGTGGTGTCAGCCGTGGACGATTGGCGTAACGGAAGCTTGAGAAGCCAGAGAAAGGCTCAGGAATTTTTATTCGGCAGCAGCGCGGATTTTCAGACGGTTTGCGGGCGCGCGGGCCTCGAGCCGGAGAGCTTTCGAGCGAGACTGCTCAAAATCGGAAAGCTTGTTGAAATGCACGGGACGGCCCCGACGGGCATGGCTGCATGAATCAAACTGGATCGCTGCGAAGCGAGCTGGCTGACCGGCATTCGGCACCGCACTATTTTGTTTTGCCAGAGAAACTACCTTCCTAGAGAATCCCCCAGCCGCGAATATTGAAATAGCGTAGAATTTCCTGTTCACACGCGATCCGAAAATATTGATGACTTTCGCCGTCAGCAATTCCGCCTGTCCCGAGAAACAGCTCCTTGCCTGCTGCGCGCATAGCCAGCCAGATACCTTCTTAACGGAGAAAATCGCCCGGCTCCTGGAACGCGATCTTAGCTGGGATTACGTCCTCAACGAAGCAGAGGAAAACTCAATCACACCGCTTGTCGGCAGGCGATTGAACGCGGTTGCGACAGGCGGTATGCCGGCGTCCGCTGCGGAGCGGTTGAAAAATGCTTGCCGCGCTAACACGATTCGATGCTTGTTCCTCAGCGCCGAACTGATCAAAATTCTCGATCTTTTTCGTTCTCAGGGAATACAGGGTATTCCTTACAAAGGACCCGTGCTGGCGATGCAGGCCTACGGTGACGTGACGCTTCGTGAATTCGAAGATTTGGACATTATTTTGCGCCAAAGCGATTTGCCGAAGGCGCATGAAGTGATGCTCGGACTCGGGTATCGTCCAAAGTACGATTGGATTCTCTCCGCCGGCGCAGCTGCTTCGACGGTTCCGGGCGAATACAACTATCGAGACGAAGAACGCCGGATAATGGTGGAGCTGCACACGGAATTGACGCTGCGACATTTTCCGAGGCCTCCGGATCTCGATGAACTTTCGCAGCGGCTGGTTTCTGTAAAGCTGAACGAACGAGAAATCCAAACTTTTTCGGTGGAAGATGGGCTTGCCATACTGTGCATTCACGGCGCGAAGGATTTCTGGGAGCGATTTTCGTGGATTGCGGACATTTCGGAGCTCGTGAGGCGCTATCCCAATCTGAACTGGGACCTCACGACACAACGGGCAAAAGCCCTAAACGCGGAACGCATGCTTCATGTCGGGCTTGCGCTCGCAGCCGGATTGCTCGATGCACCACTGGCGAGCGAAATTCGGCGGCGAGTGCAAGCGGATCAGGTGGCGACGGGTGTGGCCTCGGAAATTGCGAACCGTCTTATGAGCTTTCACTATCGAGCGCTGGACGCTCCCGGCCGCTTCAATTTTCGCCGCCGGATGCTGCCCGGAACCTTTGAGGGGTGGCGTTATGCCATGCGGCTTTCCGTGGTACCTGCCGAGGAAGACTGGCAAATGATGCGTTTGCCGGGTGCATTAGCGCCTCTTTACATCGCACTGCGGCCTCTTCGCCTTCTGAGGAAGTACGGTTGGGCCAGCCGCCGGGCCTGAGACTCCCGCTTCATCTCCTTCATCCCGCTTCATCCCGCTCACGTCCCTCTACCGTTAGTGGCAGATACGAATCGTCGCCCCCATATGCAGTTGACGCGTTATAGACGAGCAACGAGACTAGCGTGTGGCACCTCTCTTTTATTAGGCGAATTTAGAATTTTGGGGGGACTGCGAGGACGCCCTCAGGTCCTGCAGTTGTAAGCATTACCGTCGTGAACTTGGGAACAATCGTCGGATTGGATTATCCAGTGAAGCAACTGGATAATTGCGTGCCGCTGCAAATCTCCATCGGAAACGTACCACTCGACCTTTTTATCCACGAAGAGGCGCTGCTTGCGCCGGCTTTGCGGCGTTATCGCGAATTTGCGCAGAACTCAGCGAAGGGCTTTCCGATTCATCTAAATCAACAAGAAATGCGGGTGGGAAGCGGCGAATTCTCCTATTTGCTGGACGATGCGAGGTTGCTCCTGGGACGGCGAGGCGCTGAATTTCACGGGGTGCGCCACGAATATGCGCTGGACTCGCTGCTCCGCATTTTGTTGACCATGGTGCTCCTCCCGCGGAGCGGATTTCTTCTACACGGCGCAACAGTTGTGCGGGACGGCCGCGCGTACATTTTTTTTGGACGTTCGGGGGCCGGGAAGAGCACGGTTGCTTCGCTGTCACCGGAAGGCAGTGTCCTTACGGACGAAATTTCGCTGCTGCGTTATTCAAATGGCTTTTGGCAGGCGCATGGAACGCCCTTTTGGGGAGAATTTCGAGCCGCCGGAATCAACCGGCTGTTTCCTATCGCGGGTTTGTACCTGCTGAAGCAGGCGAAAGAAGATCGGGCTGAGCCGCTTTCCTTGAAGGAAGCACTCCGAGCACTGTTGCCCTGCGTCCTGTTTTTCACTGCCGAAAAGCGCGCGCATGAAAAGTTGCTGCAGACGTTGATGGGGCTGATCGAGGAAATACCGTGCTACCGGCTGTATTTTCGCCGGAACGCGGAATTCTGGAAGGTGATTGCGGCATGAAAGGACACATCATTCGAAACCCAAAACTCGCCTGGCGCGAAGTTGACGGCGAAATGGTGATTATTTCGCCCGAGGACAGCCAAGTGCATGAGTTGAACGAAACGGCCAGTCTAATCTGGAAACACGCCGAGAGCGAGAGCGTGGAAGAAATCGCGGAAAGAATTTCCGCGGAATATGACGTCAGCTTGGAAGCGGCGCGCGCCGACATCGGCGAACTGGTGGCCGCGCTGGAGCAGAAGCAGTTGGTTTTCGTGGCCACAGAAGTGAAGGGCTGAGGAATGGCAAACACTCCAGTGATGGACGGCTTGATTCGGAGGACGGTGGAGCGGCATCTTCCGTGGAGCGTCCACGTAGATCTCACCTACCGTTGCAACGAACGGTGCATCCATTGCTATCTCGACCACGAAGATCATGGCGAGATGAAAACGGAAGAGATCAAAAATGTGCTGGAGCAACTGGCGCAATCCGGGACGCTGTTTCTCACCTTGAGCGGCGGCGAGATTTTTTTGCGGGACGATCTTTTTGAGCTGCTTGAGTTCGCGCGCGCTCTTCACTTCGATATCAGCCTGAAGACGAACGCACTTTTAATTGATGCCGAGCGCGCCAGCAAGCTCCGCGCGCTGAGCGTACGTCGCATTCAAATCAGCATTTATAGCGCCGAGCCGGCAGTCCACGACGCGATTACAAAGATCCGCGGATCGCTGGAGCGCTCTTTGACTGCCATTCGCTTCCTGCAGGCGGAGGGGTTGCAGGTAAAGATTGCATGCCCCCTGATGAAACAGAACTTGACGGCTTATCGAAATGTTCAAGCCCTCGCAGCGGAACTCGGTGTCCCATACGTTCTGGATATGACGATTACCCCCAAGATGGATGGGGACATGAGTCTTCTGCAACTGCGCAATTCGGTGCAGGACCTTTTGCCCATCCTTCAGGATCCAACTTTAAATCCTCCCTCATCAAGTTCGCAGGAAGGCGCGCAAGCGACGCTGCTTGCGACTGGAAGCGCCACCTCGAGCGGGATTGAAAGCGCGGCATACGAGGATATCCCGTGCAGCGCGGGCCACAACAGTTGTTACATTTCTCCGTACGGAGATGTCTTTCCTTGCGTGCAGATGCCGGTCGCTACGGGCAACTTGCGGCGGCAGCGATTCGAGGAGATTTGGTTTAGTTCGCCGGAGATGAATCGCGTACGAGCGGTGCGAGAGTCACAGCTGCCGGTCTGCTCCAAATGTTCGATTCGACAATACTGCGAACGCTGTCCCGGACTCGCGCAGATGGAAGGCGGGGACCTATTGGGAGCGTACGAGCGTGCTTGCGATTTGGCGGAACTAAAAGCGCGCTTGGCCGGCGTGCAGAATCCCGTCAGCGCCATGCATGCCGAGAAGCCGAACAGAAAAGGATTGTGTCCGATTCCGTCACCGGCCGCTACGCCGGAAGCGCAGATGGGCAGTAATTGACCCAGGGGAAATAATGGAAAGAACGCAAAAAATCGCGCTCGCCAACGGTAAGCAACCGAAGAAGAAACGCGCTTACGTTAAGCCGCAGTGTCTTTCAGAACCGATTTACGAAACCTTGGCGCTCGCCTGCGGGAAGTTGCCCGGGCAAGGCGGAGTTTGCAACGCGGCGCCGCGCCGCTCGTAGGCGAACGACAGTTTGTCACAAATTTGGCTGGAGGCAGTGGGGTCATGTCTAGACAACATCCCGTGATAGGAGTTGGGCGCATTTGGAGGCGCCGATGGTTTAGTTTGGCGCTCGCGCTGGGACTGGCAGCGCCGGTGATCGCGCGCGAGACAATCGTATTGCAGAAATCGACCACGGATAGTCAGGCGCGCGGCGCAGACGCCACACTCAATCAGGCGTCCCCGACGAGCAATAACGTGGGACCTACTCTTACAGTTGCATCGGCCACTAACGCAGCCGAGCGCGCACTTCTGGAGTTTGATTTATCGCGCATTCCGAATGTGGGCATTAAGGCCGCGACATTGACTCTGCATGTAATTACGCCGCCGGCTGCGAGCGTAACCTACCAGGCGTTTGACGTAACCAATTTCTGGCAGCCCAACGTGGTGACCTGGAACACGCGCGTGGCGACAACGGCTTGGACTGCGCCGGGCGGTGACATCGCGGGCACGGCCACCGACACGGAAACGGTACAACACACCAGCACAACTGTGGGATTTAACATCACCACGGACGTTCAGAACTGGTATAACGGCAGCACAAATTACGGAACGATCATCACAGACAAAGCGGCAAATGACGGTAACTCGACCGTTTTCGGATCGAAGGAAGCGAGCGTCAATACAAATGCGCCCGAGCTGGACGTGACTTTCGTTCAGAATGTGACGGGACTTACGGCAACCCCCGGCAACGGCAGCGTCACGCTGAATTGGAATATTCCTTCGCTGATTGGCACGGCGTTTAACGGCGAAACGTATACGGGAGTCCTCATCCTTCGGCGCACCAGCTCCCCGGTAGATAAAAATTCGGTGCCGACTGATACTCAGGTTCCGGCACTCTGTGCGACGGTTGGCACTGGAACCGTGGTGTTCGAGGACTCAACGGGAAAAACAAGTTTCACGGACAACGCTACTACCGATACGTGCGCTGCCCCGGGCGGCGCGCCGGCAAATGGAACGACCTACTTCTATAAGGTCTTTTTGCACGATAGTTCGAACTATTATTCTTCGCAGGACATAACCAACGGCTCAACGTTTGTGGAAGAAATCTCAGCGACACCTGGGGCTACAGCTGCGGCTCAGCAGAACTCACAATGGATTGCGGCGACCTTCGCGACGGATCTCGCCAGCCCGGCGCTAATTCCCGGAACAGTTGCCGCGATGGGATCGCAAACCAACCTCGTATTCTTTATTAATGCTGTCACCGGCCTGCGGGAGTTTGTCCCCGTATCGCTGGGGGGTTCTATAGCTTCCCGCTCACCGATAATCGATGCCGCTTCTTCATCCACGGGACAAGATATCGATTATTTGACGGACCAGAATGGATTGGTCTACGCCGTAAACACAGATACTGGAGTGGTCGACTGGGTGGTGAATCCGATAACAACCGGCGCACTGGCTCTGCAAGGTGGTCCTGCTGTGCAATTGAAATCTGTCGCCGGTGGCTTGAACGACCAGGTTTTCTTCGGCACACGCAACACGGGGACGACGACAGGGAATCAGATTTTTGGGTTGAATGGCAATACGGGGGCAAACGCGTCGTGGTCGCCCATAACCGGAGGAACGGGGAGCGTCCCAAAGTTGGACATTATCAATTCGACGCCGCTGGTGGATTACGTTCATAGCGCGATATGGGTAACCAGCCGAAGCGCATGCGCAACTGCGCAGCCTAGTCTTTGGAAAATCAATCCAAGCACCGGGGCCGTGCTGGCGACCGAGGATCTTGGGGATATTGACGCGTCGCCGACGCTTACTCCGGCGGGCGATGTTTTGTTCGTGGCTAACAATGGTGACGCGATCGTGAGCAGCACGTGCACCGCCGGGAACAGCACTATCTATGCAATTAATCCGACGACCGGAGCCACTTTGGCTTCTTTTGTGACCACCGACGGACCGGTAGTGAGCTATCCGGTCGTTCTGGGGACCGCGCCTCCATACATGGTGGTGTACTCAGGCGCCACTGGCGTCCATTTGTTATCTATTGATACGTCGAGGCCGACTCCGGTGTTTGCCTCGGTCTGGACCACGGCAATAACCGCTCCATCCGCGCCGATTTCTATCACCGGTATGTCGTACATCTATGTAGGATCGAGTGACGGAATGATTCACGAACTCGCTCTGACCACGGGCGCGGACATTAAAGATGAGGTTGCCAATATCGGACCGACTAAGGGGACGGTAGGCGACCCATCAATTGACGAGGTGATGTCACGTATATACGTCACGACGACCGACCAACGGGCATACGCGTTTACAATTCCATTTTAGCGAGGGATTCATGTCGTCTTTGATACGAGCAACCCACCGACGGTTCGGAAGCGCGATGTGGCCCGCCGTGTTTGTTCTTTTGGCCACGATTGGATTTTCCGGGTGCCAGATGACTTCCGCGGATGGAGGAACCCCTGCCCCTGCACAGCCCAGCGCGACATTTTCTTTTTGCGACAAGGAAGCTTCGGGTTGCAACGGTGAAACAAGCTTCAGCTCCACCGCCACACGCGATTTGGAGGTGAAAATTTCCTGGGAGAACGTTCCGGCGGGAAATCACGTTCAAACGCTCGAGATTTTGATTCCCGGCGGCAACTTATATCAACAAACACAAATGGCCTTTTTCGTTCCGCAAGGCTCGACCGAACCTCTAGTGGCCATCCAAACTTTGCCGGTGGCTGGAACATGGATCCAGCAACGGCACATGCTGGGTGAGTGGACCACGCGCGTTTCGCTGGACGGACAGGTGGTCGCGACTGAAACCGTGGAATTGACTCCCTGATGAGCGCTACATCCGCTGTTTCCCAAGTTCGAATCGAAGGCAACGAGCCGTTTGTTTCGCCGGCTCCGGACGCCGCACTTCCAGTTGCGGAGAAAATGCGCTCGCAGGGATCAGCGTGTTTGCGCGTATCAGGCGGCAGCATGAGCCCGTGGATGCGCGCGGGAGACTTTGTCTTCATTCGCCGCTCTGAGTTTGCGCGGATCGCCGCAGGTGACGTGGTCGTTTTCCATCGCAACGGGCTGCTTGTGGTTCACCGGACTATTCGCCGCGTGGAAGGATCTGGTCCGCGGAAAATCGCAAGTTCGCTGATTACTAAGGGCGACGCCTCCGACGAAGTGGATGCTCCTGTTTCGGAGGAGGAGTATCTGGGACGAGTGACGCGGATTCATCGCGGCCGGCGCCACATTGACCTGGAATCTCTTACGCAGAAATTATTGGGGCGTCTTCTCGCACGCGTCTCACGTCTGAGTCGAGTGGTATATTTTCCTCTGCGCTTCGCGAATCGCCTGTTGTTCCGCTAAAAGCTGATCGCCAAAATTCCACGAACGAAGCACAGGTGCCGCCCGCATCATTCGATGGGTTAAATTTCTTGTTTAAACGGTGTTCATAATCCTAGCAGTAGAATTTCGGCTGAAGGAGGGCGACAACTTGTGCCGGCAGGTCTATCATTGGACGTTGCCCAAGATTGCCAAGTCGTCGTAGATTAGCAAACGCCAAGACTTGGACCCGGCAATACTTGCCAAAATATTCGTCAACACAATGCGCTCGAAGCATGGAAAGCGCGTTGATAATACGTTTGAGCGGAGGAAAAATTGACTCAGGATTCCAGCCCAGTGAAGGTGTCACAGGAAACGCTTGGACGCCCGACTCCTCCGTGCGCGATGGTTATCTTCGGCGCGGGCGGCGATCTGACCAAGCGCAAGCTGATTCCGGCGCTGTATAACCTTGCGCGAGGAGGATTGCTTGCGCAGCAATTTGCGATTATCGGCGTCTCGCGCGAACAATTCTCGTCGGAAGATTTCCGGCAGCGTACCGCGCAGGAGATTCGGCAGTATGCGACGGGTGAAATAGATCAAGCCTCTTGGGATCAGTTTGTAAAGCGCCTTTACTATACCCCGGGAGATTTTCAGGATCCCGAGCTATACAAGAGACTGGGCGAACTTCTTGTCCAGGTAGAAAAGGAACAAAACACGCAGGGAAACTGCCTTTTTTACCTCGCCACCAGCCCGACCTTTTTCCCGATCGCGGTGAAACAACTTGGCGCCGCCAAACTGACTAATGAACAAAACGGCAAATGGAAACGCGTGGTGATTGAAAAGCCGTTCGGACACGATCTCGATTCGGCGGTGGCATTGAATCACGAAATCGGCCAAGTGCTGCGGGAAGACCAGGTTTACCGCATCGACCATTATCTGGGGAAAGAGACGGTTCAAAACGTTTTGGCCTTCCGTTTCGCGAACGGAATTTTCGAGCCGGTTTGGAATCGACGGTACGTGGATCACGTGCAGGTGACGGTGGCGGAGGAACTCGGCGTGGAGATGCGGGGAGATTATTACGAACACGCCGGCGCGTTGCGCGATATGGTGCCGAATCACATCTTTCAACTCATCACGCTTACGGCCATGGAACCGCCTATTTCTTTCGATGCACAAGCGGTTCACGACGAACAGACGAAGATATTGCGTGCCATCCAGCCTCTAAATCCCGAGAGGGTTCTGGATCATGCGGTGCGCGGGCAGTACGGCGAAGGTACGATCGACGGTAAAGCTGTCCCAGGTTATCGAACGGAACCGAACGTGGATCCAGCCTCGACGACGGAAACTTTCGTCGCGCTCGCTTTGAATATCGATAACTGGCGGTGGGCGGGCGTGCCGTTCTATCTGCGCACCGGCAAGAGGCTGCCTACACGGTCCACCGAAATCGTCATTCGTTTCCGGCGGCCGCCCTTCGTGCTATTCCGCAAAACATCCGTGGAAAAAATTGCGCCAAACGAGCTGGTGATCAACATTCAGCCGGATGAAGGGATTTCGCTCAGCTTCGAGGCCAAAGTTCCCGGCCCGATCGTGCGGCTCGGCGCGGTTAACATGGATTTCCAGTACGCGGACTATTTCGGCAGCACGCCTTCCACCGGATATGAAACGCTCCTTTACGACTGCATGATGGGCGATCCAACGCTGTTCCAGCGCGCGGATATGGTGGAGGCTTCCTGGACCATCGTGCAACCCATACTCGATTTGTGGAAGGCGCTCCCGCCGCGGGATTTCCCCAACTACGCCGCGGGAAGCTGGGGTCCTGAACAAGCGCAGGAATTGCTTCGGCGCGAAGGACGCGAGTGGCACGATCCCACTCAAAAAGCCGCGTCATTAAAAAATACCGCGGGAAAGTCTGCGCTTGGAAGCAAGGCCTGAGCGAGGATGTACCGGTGGAGCTGGGCCGGCCTCGACTTTTGTTCGCTCGGTTTCTTGCGCAGCGTTTAGTCGTTTCTCGATGAACGCAATTATAATCTCGCCTGTTACGCAATCTTTCGAAACAACGATCTGCCGGGATCGCCCTTCGCCAGGCCCTCTAAGTCCCATTACATATCAGCCAGGAAAAGCGGCCGCATGAAAACTCGCGAGGAAGCTCTGCGTGCCATCGAAGGAAAGACGTTCGATGTTTGCGTGATTGGAGGTGGGGCGACGGGCTCCGGCTGCGCGCTTGATTCGCAGCTTCGCGGTTTGAAGACAGTGCAACTCGAGGCTGAGGATTTCGCCAGCGGCGCTTCCAGCGCATCCACGAAAATGGTCCATGGAGGTGTGCGATATCTGCAGGAAGCGATTCGCAATCTCGATTTCAAGGAATACAGCGTTCTAAAAGAAGCACTCCACGAACGGATTCATATGCTGCAAAACGCTCCGTTCCTGACGAATACGAGATTCTTCCTAACGCCTTGTTATCGTTGGCTCGACGTCGGTTACTTTGCGACGGGCCTGAAACTGTACGACTGGATCGCCGGGCGCGATGGGTTGGCTCGCAGTACGTTCCTCTCGCGCGAGCAGGCGCTTTCCCGAATGCCTTCGCTTGCTGCCAGCGGCCTGGTGGGAGCAGTAGTGTATGCCGACGGCCAATTCAACGATGCGCGCTATAACATCACTTTAGTCCAGACGTTCGCGGAGGCGGGCGGCGAAACGCTGAACTATGCGCGTCTCGTTGCATTTGAGAAAAATGCCGATGGCAAACTCGCCTCGGCGGTCGTCGCAGACAAACTCACGGGGCGGGAGTTCGTCGTCCACGCGCGAAGTTTCGTGAATGCGGCAGGCCCTCACGCGGACAATGTCCGTAGGATGGCGACGCCGGATGCTCCCTCGCGAATAAAGTTCAGCAAGGGTGTACACCTCATTCTTCCGCTGGAAACACTTGGCAGCACGGAAGCGATGCTCATCCCGAAGACCGAAGACGGAAGGGTACTATTTGCCATCCCGTGGCTCGGCAGCTTGTTAGTGGGCACTACGGACGATGAAATTGATACTCCCGATAATCTCCATGTCGAGGCTGAAGAAGTTCAGTACCTGGTGCGGCATCTCAATCGCTACCTGGCCGAGCCTGTTAGCGCTGCCCAGATCGAGAGCGCCATGGTTGGTGTGCGTCCTCTGGTTAGTTCCGGCGAATCACGGAGCACGAAAGAGATAGCGCGAACGCACGAAGTGGAACTCGATCCAAAATCAGGGTTAATCAGTATTATGGGCGGCAAATGGACGACCTATCGAGCCATGGCGCAGGACACGGTCGATGCGGTGCAAAAATATTTGGGCATTTCCATTTCTCAGTGCCAAACGCTCAGACACCCGCTCTCGGGCTCGGAGGGTTATTCCGCGGACTACTGGAAGGAGCTGGCAAAGCTCGATGGCGTGACAGAGTTGTCCGCCCGGCATTTGGCAGGACAATTCGGTACGCGCGCTTCGGAGGTGATGGATCTGGCGAGAGAGCAGCCGGAACTCGCAGCACCTTTGGCGGAAGGATTAGCACCAACGCGCGCAGAAGCGGCATTCGTGATTCGCGACGAAATGGCCATGTCTATTGAGGATGTGTTGTCGCGAAGAATCGGATTGCAAACGCACAGCTGGAAGCACGCCGTCAGAGCGGCGCCAGCGGTGGCGGAGCTTCTCGCGCGCGAGTTAGGCTGGTCAGAAAAAGGGAAACAGGAAGCACTGGATCAATATGTGGCAAAAATACGCGAGCTAATGGCGGAAGCAGGTCTAGCGGGAGAACCGTAAATTAGGCTGGTAAATTTTGATTGTCGCGGATAAGCGTAGCTAACGTCGCTGCGCTGGACGGAGTGGGGTCTGCAACCATCGGACGATGGGTTCTGCTCTGTCCCGGAGATTGTTGCTCACTGCCGAGAAACGTGTGGAGGGTTCGCGTCGCGTTCTTGTATTTGCTCGAACGAGCAGCGTGGGAGGCCGCGGTTCCTTGAGCCATACGATGAACGGAGCCGTAATGCGTTTGAAAACCGGCGAGGCTAGCGCAACGTAATGGTCATACCGTTGCCGAGAAACGGATCGCAGCGAAAGCAATGCGCCGCGAGTTCGGCGTCCAAGTGCTGATGTGTTCTCTGCAATAAATGCCAGTAGGAACGCCGTCGCTTTAACCAGCCAGGAAATCGATGCTCGAATTGATGCCGCGGCAAGATTCACGCTCTTCTTCGCTCTCGCACGGTTAACGAGAACAGGAGCGCTAGCAGCCGCGCCCGCCGAAAGCTCAGCAATTATTTGGCCAACGTTGGCGGGACGATGCGCTGGGGAATTCGCGCGATTCGTGCTTTCCGGCTCTTTCGGGCTGAATGTTTCTGCCTGACGAGGAGGAACCGCCTTGATGTGAGAATCGACGGCTCGATAGTTCGGAGTCAGGATCAGCGGCGCTTTGGCCGGCGGAGGTGGGACGCGAATCGTGTTCGCGTCTTGTCGCCGATCCAAGTCGGCGCCTGCCGCCGCGGCAAAAGTCATCGGCGGAGTGTTTAGGTTCGGCTGCATGGGGATCACGCTCGTTCGCGCGGATTCGTCCGGCTTCAATGGCGGGGCTACCGGGCGATCTCCGTCAAATTGAAACTCGCGTGAAGCGTCCTCGATCATGCTCGCGGAAACGGGACGAATCCCGCTGTAGTACGCTTTCAAAAGCGCCTGCTCGCAGAGCAAGTTGATTATCCGCGGGATGCCACGCGAATAAAAATGCGCGCTATCCATGGCCTCGGGGGTGAAAATCGCGTCGTCCTGAGCACCCGCGACGCGCAGGCGATGTTGGATGCAGCCGCGCGTTTCCTCCAGCGTCATCGGAATGGTCCTGCAACGAAGTGAAATGCGCTGATGGACCGGCCGCAGATCGAGCCGTTTGAGCCTTTCGTTTAAATCCGACTGACCCGAAAGAATAATCTGAAGCAATTTGCCGTTCGGCGTTTCGAGATTCAGCAATAGTCGGATTTCCTCGATTGTATGTGACGGAAGACCTTGCGCCTCGTCGACGATAAGCACGGCGGTCTCGCCGGCACGGTAGCGCTCGAGCAGCCAGGCATTCAGGTGCGACACCGCGCTGCTCGTTGAGCGCACCTCGGATGGAATATGAAAATCGGCGAGCATCAACTCGAATAGCTCCCGGGCCTCAAGGTGGGAGTTGAAAATAAACGCAGTCGGTACTCCATTCTGTTGCAGCCATTCCAGAAGGGAATTGATTAGTGTGGTCTTCCCGGTTCCTACGTCACCGGTAAGCAGGATCAGGCCCTGCCGGGATTGAACCCCCTGAATCAGGGCATCCAAAGTCGTCTGAGTTTGCCGGGTTAGGAATAAGTGCCGAGGATCCGGATTTACGCCGAAGGGATTCTCGCGCAGCCCGAAGGAACTAAATATAGACCTGTCCATACTGTCCTCAGTGCGGGGGGAGCTGATTGTACTTGAAAAACGCAATTATCGGCAAGTACTAGATTTGCCAAGGGAATAGGCCCGAAGCGCCGGGCCTGGTCTCTGGGCGACGCCGAATTGGCGAGTTCGAGGCGCGCCGGGCTCATTCCATTTGAAATGTCGCTATCCGAGTGTGCGAGACCGCCCCGCCTGCGTCACCCGACTGCACTTCGATGCGATAGGCGCCCGGGGGAAAAGTATCCACTGGGACTTTCAAGGCTATTGGGACCACTGGATTTCCCTTCTGCACAAAAGCCGTCACACTAAACAAACCAGTCGAAAGGATTTTCTTTTCGGTTTTTTGATCGATGACGACATATTGGCAGCCCACTAACGGGGGGTTGGGATCTGCCAAGCGCGGGTCGTAAATTTGCGCGTACAAAACCACCCGGTCGGTTTTCTTGAAGCGGTTACTTCCCGAAGGGATCAATTCCACGCCTTGCACAAGCATGGACATACGATCCGCCAGCAAATCCGCATCCAGATCGCCGGAGTTCGCCGACACTTTGTACATTTCATTACTGAGGGCCAAACCGCTTAAGCTGAAGCTCTTCCCGTCGTAGGGCTCGACTACAAGGGGAGTCTCATATTTTCCGAATTTCTGCCCGCCGCCCGATATAACGACAGTCAGCCGGTATTGTCCTGGCGCTACCGAGAACTGGTTTTGATAACGCATCGGCGACTGCAAGAACTTCTGCAACTCTTCTTTTTCGTAATCCATGGTGAGTTGGTCGCTGAATTTGGAGGCTTCCGATCCATCCGGCCGGTAGGCGACACCGAGTATATTTATGTCCGCATGGTATTTGCCCTTTACCTTGGGGAAATCAATGGTAGCGGAGGGAATTTCCATGGCCATGTATACACGAGCCTCATTCTTCGAGGTGTAGAAATAGGGCGCTTCGAGAGAGCCTTCGGTAACAGGCACCGAAGACGCTGTTCGCATCTCGAGTTCCTTTTCGATCGGTTTTCCCGCGAGGAAGTCAGTGGGCCTCACGTTGCAGAATCCGCTGCGAGCTCGTACGCTCGTTCCACTGCGCTCCACCTTGACCTTCAGAGTGTGGCAACTGCCGTCCGCCGTATTAGGGGGCACATACCCCAGAAGGTAGTACTCATTTTGTTCGTTCGAGATTTTTTGCAGCCCAGCGAACAAGTCGTTGGTGTTGAAAATCGGGAACCCGCCGGTTCCTTCCGCCAACATATAAAGGGCCTGCTGGTTCGCGGCTGTGGATTCCGGGATGGGCGGAACAATTGCTCGCGGTTGGATCGCGTTCGGGTTGCCGTTGTTGCCCCCGATGATGGTGCCGCCCCCGCCTCCTTTGCCGCCTCCGCCCGTACCTCCGCCTCCTTTGCCGCCACCTCCTCCTGTGCCTCCACCACCCGTTCCGCCACCACCGGTTCCACCGCCGCCACCGTGCCCGCCGCCACCACCGCCACCTCCTCCATGTTGCGAATAGGCCGGTTCAGATGGGGAAGAGACGTGATAGGAAGCTAGCGAGAAACGCGCACCGGTCGACTGAGTTTTGCCGGTGTCAATTACAGAATGCGCGGAAGCCAGAGTTGAAACGCCGGGCAGATTGTTATTGGGAATAAATGAGGATGGCCCACGCCCAGACCCGGAGGGAATTTCGGGCGTGGCTAAACCACGCACGTCGAGCGGGTAGATTGCCACATTCGCTTTATTGCATTCGTCGATGGTCGCAGTTAGTTCCGACTCTGACTCTGGGGTGAGCGCAAACCCGGAGGTAAAAAGCACCAGGCTTTTTCGCCCTGGAACAGTCGCCAGGCTCTTTGCCAAGCTGCGGACTGCCAGCAGCAGAGTACGCGCTCCAAAATCGCCGACAGCGGTGTCTATCCCCAGTCCGCCCGGAACAGTTGGTCCACTCGGAACACCCATTCCGCTCAAAGTGGGCCCGGTGGTCGAAGCTGTGGGGTTAGGCTGGACGGCAGAGGTTTGCGAATTTTGTACTGCTTGCTTAAGGCGGGCCACATCTGAAGTGAAATTCATGTCGATCTTGAGAGTGCCGCCGAAATTCACAACGGCCATCACGCGATCGGGGCCGGCATTCTGGTCGATAAATTTACCGGCGGCGGCACGTGCCTGCATCTGGTCGCCCACATCCATGGTGGAATTGTCGAAAAACAATATTAGGTAATGCCGCCCGGTTGCGCCGGGTGCATTCGGGTCCGCGCCAAAGGAGAAATTTGTGACCGGCTGCTGTTTGTTGTCTTCGTAAACCTTAAAGTCGTCCGCCTTCAGGTCGTGTACGTAGTTGCCTTTCTTGTCGGTGACGACAACGTCGACGCGCACGGTCCGGGTCTCAGTCTTAATCGGAGGAGCTGCGGTCTGTGATGCTGGCTGCTGGGAGGAGTCTTGCGGCGATTGGTGGGCGTGCGCGATTTCAGAGAGGCCGATTAAGCGCCCACCGAAGCTGGCAGCGACGAGGAGCAGCAGCACCAGAAATGCCAATAACGCCAATCGGCGTTGCGTCATTGCTCACCTTCCCTTTTACGGTATCTCAATCACTCCATTTTTTGCCGACAGAAGCGAAGCTTTGGAATCCCGCACGACCAGGCGCACGATGTATCCACCGGGCTTAACGTCGAAGCCCATTTTCAGGGTCATGCCGGTATGAGTCAGCTTTTCAAGCGTCGAATCTTTTAGTCGCAAGCCGACATTTTCTTGGTTGCCGCTGATGAAGTTTCCATTGCGGTCGAACAGCGCCGCCACCAAGGTCAGGCTACCCAAGTTCCTTCCATCGGCTTTTTCAAAGCGCACGCGAGTCACATCCACGCGCGTGAGGACGGAGAGCTTCGCGTCCATCGCATCGCTCTTGAAATATTGCAATTGAAGCTGGATTGGAACTCCTTGCCGTTCTTCCTGCGAAAAGACGGCCTCTTCAATATCCTGCTTGGCGGTTTCTTCCGGAGTTTGACCGTGTTTGGGCGCGAAAAAACCGCGCCGCGCCTGGATGGTATAGCCTTTAGTCGGTAGCGTCACCTTTATCTGGTGAAACTTGCCGTCGAATTTCAGCGCCTCGGGGGTAAAAGCAAGAAGGTAACTCACTTCTGGCACGGACGTGGTCACGGTGAATCCCTTGAGCAGGTCGTTGTTGTTGTGAAAATAAAAGCCGCCGGTGCTGTCGGAAAGTTCCGCCATCACGTCCCCTTGGCGCGACTGGCCTTCAGAGCGCCATCCGAGGCCGAGAGCCGCGGTCCTGGAGTTCGCGTTAACCGGCGCAGGCTGACTGACATCGGTGAGCGCATCGACAGTGTAAAGCCCGCGCGCGTCTAGCGAATTGATGAACACGTTTGCGCGCGTGGCCTTGTCGATAACGTCTGAAATATCGAACTGGTGAGTGTTGGTGATAAGAAACCCAGGGGAGACTAGAACAATACTGCGCTGCCCTGGGAGCGCCGACATCCGGCGAACGACCTGAACTAAACGCCGAATCGCGTATTCGGCGTTCGTATCTCCAGCAAGCACCAGTTGCTGGGCCGTTTGCTGAACGAGAACTGCGGACGAAACACTCGGGCCACTGCTGCCGGCGCAAGCAGCGGTGTCTTGTATGGCGGCGAGCACGGCATTCTGGTCGTTCTGATTTGCGATCAGGTCAGCTTCGTAATAATCCATTGGCGGACACTGGCTAATTGCATCGATCGCACCGACGCGGCTCGGCAGCAATAGTTCCAGCATCGCGCGAATCTTAGCGCGGTCATCCGTGAACTCCACCTGGTTTTGGCCTGAGGTGGTGAAGAGAGCGACTCGTTCGGTCGGATCCACCGAGGTGTCCAAATAGTGCAGGGCGGCTACGCGGGCTTGCACCAGATCCTGCGTTCCGAGGTGCACGTCATCAAACAGAAGCGCTACGAAGCGCGTGGGCATAACCAACGCGCCGGGAGCGGGGGCGGGAGGTTGATTGGCAGGCTGGCCGGCAGCTTCGCCTCGCACGACTTGTTTTTCCGTCGAAGCGGGCGTCTCGACGGTGAAAAGCGAAATCGTCTGCGGCCTGCGGTCTTGAGTCAGCCGAAAATCTTCCTTGGTCAAATTCGTGACGACTTTGCCGTTCGAATCATGCACGACCACACGAACAGGAACCAGGTTCACATGCGATTCGAACGGCACACTCGAATTTGTATCGACCTCCGGGCTTTTGTCTGAGGAGGCCGAATGAGTCGGCGCGGATTGCGGAGTCGTCGTAATTTCAGGAATTGGCTGGCCTGCGGGTGCTTGCTGCGGGGGACTGGGTTGCGGGGACTGTGTTGCCGAAACGACTGCGCACGCCGTCAGGAAACAGCAGAAAAGAGAGCCCATGCGAGCAGCAGCCAGGACTGAAAAGCAACAGGCCGCAGCTGCTTTCATCAGACACTCCTGTAACTCGTACAGTCGCGGAATCGGCGCAATTCCGCCAGAATGTGCATTTGCGATGTAGACAAGGCGAAGTCTACTCGGTCCTATACATGCTCGTCAATGTCTCCCCGGTAAGCATTTTGCCCGGCAAATGGCTTGAGGACCTGACTGCCACAGACGGAAGAAGAAATCGCCTTTTACCGTGTAACTCTCTCCCCAGCATACATTTACGGTATTTCGATCACACCATTTTTCGCCGATAGGAGGGACGCTCTCGAATCCCGCACGACCAAGCGCACGATGTATCCACCGGGCTTAACGTCAAAACCCATTTTCAGGGTCATGCCCGTATGAGTAAGCTTTTCGAGCGTCGCGTCCTTCAGGCGCAGGCCGACGTTTTCCTGGTTACCGCTGATGAAGTTTCCATTGCGGTCGAACAGCGCCGCTACCAAGGTCAGGTTACCCAAGTTCCTTCCATCGGCTTTTTCGAAGCGGACCCGCGTTACATCCACCCGCGTGAGCACGGAGAGTTTAGCGTCCACAGCATCGCTTTTGTAGTATTGCAGTTGAAGTTCAATCGGAACTCCTTGCCGTTCTTCCTGCGAAAAGACTGCCTCTTCAATATCTTGTTTGGCCGCTTCTTCCGGAGTTTGACCGTGTTTAGGCGCGAAAAAACCGCGTCTTGCCTGGATCGTGAATTTTTCCTTGGTGGCGAGCGTGACTTTTATCGGGTGGAACTTGCCGTCGAACTTTAATGCCTCGGGAGTGAAGCCAAGCAGGTAGGTGACCTCGGGCACAGACGTTGTCATGCGAAATCCGGCGCCGAGATCGTTGCTATTGCGAAAATAAAACCCGCCGGTGCTGTCGGAAAGTTGCGCCATTACGTCGGATTGAGTCGCTTGTTCCTGATATCGATACATCGTGGTCCCGTACCCGAAATGCGCGGCAGGGCAAGTCTGCGGAGGACAACTCAGATCGTCGGTTTCACCCGCGGTGTAAAGCCCGCGCGCGTCCAGCGCATTGATGAATATGTTTGCACGCGTCGCCCTGTCGACAACCTCTGCAAGATCGTATTGGTGACTGGTTGTAATGAGAAACCCGGGTGACACTAAAACAATGCTGCGCTGTCCTGGAAGAGCTGACATTCGGCGAACGACTTCCACTAACCGCCGAATCGCGTACTCCGCTTTAGTGTCTCCGACAAGCACGATTTGCTGCGCCGTCCTCTGCACAGCCACGGCCGGATCTTCGTTCGCTATCACGCCACTGCTTGCGGGGCACTTGGCCGCTTCATCCAGCGCGATGCCGAAGGCATTCTGGTCGCTCTGGTTTATGATCAAATCAGCCTGGTAATAACCGATTTTAGGACACTGGCTGTCGTCTGATGGATCGAACGCGCTTATAAGATGGGGCATGAGTTGTGCCGCCATCGCGCGGATTTTGGCGCGATCATCCGTGAAGTCCGCTTGCGTTTGGCCCGATGTAGTAAAGATAGCAACACGCTCGCTTGGGTCGATTGCGGAATCCAGATAGTGCATAGCAGCCAGGCGTGCCTGCACCAGGTCCTGCAGATTCAGGTGCACGTCGTCAAACAGAAGCGCCACGAAACGCGTCGGCATCGCCAACGTCCCTGGAACTGAATCTTTAGTCGTATCAACCGGTTCTCCGCCAGCTTCGCCTCGCACAACCTGCTTCGCAGTCGAGGCCGGAGTTTCCACGGCGAAAAGCGAAATCGTCTGAGGCTTGCTGTCTTGAGATAACCGGAAATCCTCCTTGGTCAGATTCGTGACCACCTTGCCGGTCGAATCATGAACGATCACGCGGACCGGAACCAAGTTCACATGCGATTCGAACGGCACACTTGGATGTGCATCCACTTCAGACGTTGCGTCGGAGGAGGCTGGAGCTTTCGACGGAGCAGCCGGTGCCGACTGCTGAGTTGTCGTGATTTCAGGAGTTGGCTGGGCCGCAGGTGTCTGCGGCGGGGGGCTGGATTGCGGTGCCGCCGCGGATAGAGATGCGCACGGCATCAGCAAACCGAAGAGCAAGACGCCGAGGCGACTTGAAAATCGCCGACCTACCGCAGCGTTCATCAGACACTTTTGTGCGCTGCTCATTTGCGGACTCCGCATGGCGCTGTTTCAGGTGCGCGGTTGTGGTGGAAGTCGCGAGTGTACTCGGCCTCAATATGCTCGTCAATGTCTCCCCGGTAAGCATATTACCGGCAATTAGATTGGGATCGCAGGGTATAGGCAAGACCACGCGTTATGCAGGGTTGTTGTGCAATTCTTGTGGAAAACCGGCAATTTTTCATGTGCCGCCGGTCGTTGTCCTTCTCTATAGTGCTGAAATTGCGGCATTTATGTGCGATTCGAGCATGAAGTGAGCAGGTCATAAATTGCAGCAAATTTGGGTTACAATTCACAGTGGAAAACAGGTACAATCCGCATCCCTGTTGCATTTCGAATTCTCCGCTGACGAGGTTCACGATGACGCTTGGAGCAAAGATGGAGAACTATCACGGTGTGCAATGCCGCTCGTGTGGAGAGACCATTGCAGTGCCGTCCAGGATCGCCAGCAAGGAAGCCCGGCCTGAACCGAGTGCCGACAGCGCCGGAAACGAAGGGAACTATCCCTCACTGAATCTTCGTTGCCGCGTCTGCGAGAAAGAAAACTTTTACAAGCTGAGCGATATCCGGGAAATAGAAGAAACTTCCGTTTCTTCCATGGTCCGCCAGCGGCCCTCTCCTACTCGTCTTCGACCGCTAGGCAGACTGTCCAAAGCAGCGAAGGCCTAAGCGGTACGAATTTCGCGGTGCGGACCTGCTTTGTCAGCATATTAATTTCGAGCGAGGATCATTGGCCGGACGGCTGCGCACCCGGCGGGCTGGCTTCGCGCAGGCTGGAGCGCTTTAACTCGAAAAGAGTCAGGCTCCCTTGAGCCGGTTTTTCTTTGCTCCAATCGTGGTAGGTGTGGCACTCGAAACATCGCGCCTCAGCCGCTTCGCTTCCTGAATGATGGCACTGCTCGCAGGTTCGAATTCCCGGCAAAAGAACATCCGCAGTCTCTTGGCTTTTCCTCGCGGCTGAATGGCACTCTTCGCATTTCACCAGCCGGTGTTCGTCATGATTGAACACTGCATGCTGAAACCACCGAACGGTGATATTCGATTTTGCAACCACCGGAAGTGTCTGGTTCGTAGGAAAGCTTAGCGCGTGGCACTGCATGCACGTTTTTCTCCACAAGAGTTGTTCCGACTCTGCCGTGCGCTCCGTCACCCACTGCTCGGACGAAAGCACTCGGGGAGAAACGGGGAAGGGTTTCTGAGGCAGGTTCGGATCTGAATTTGTAATGCGCAATTCCGCTGGATGCGTGGCGATGTACTGCCGGAACCTCAGCACTACGAAAGCGTGAATCGCCGTTGGAGTATCGTGCGGCACGCTTTCTGCAAAACGTTTATCGAATTGCAGCCCGTGACAGGCAATGCAGTGCTGGGCGTAGGTGACGGGTGACATGTAGGCCCGGGCGGGATTGATCGACGGAGGTTCCTCTTTCTGCACGACGGAGGAAGCCTTTGGCTGCTGCACGCCGAACCTCCATGGCTCATTGGACGCAGGCGGACGATGGCAATCGCCACAATCGAGTTGCACGGCCACGCCGTTCGGCCCCATCAGATTTTTTTTCAGATGTACTTGGTGATTTAACTTAATGGTTCCGGGATCAACGTTTCCCGCACGCACGGCCGCAAATTCGGGATGGCTGGAATCGAATGCGTCGATGTTTCGCGCGTAACGCACTGCGGAGCCGTTCGCGCGAAGATTCGCATGGCATTGCGTGCAACTGGCGTCACTGGTCGCAGCGAGGCGCAGGCTGCCGCGATGCTCTCGATGACACGTTGCGCAGTTCGGGGTAAACAATTGATTCGTGTGGTGAATGGGACCGTCGTGGCAAGTCTCGCAAGCTTGGTCGCTGGCTTTGGCGCTGAAAACGCCGGCCTCTTTTAAATGGCACGAGTCGCATTGCTCGGTCAGTACGGCGTGGCTCACGGACATCTTCCCGCTGCTGTACACATGATTGTTGCGGGTCAGCCCATACCAGGCCAGCCAGATAATCGCGAGCGCCGGCACGCAGACCGATAAAATAAAGCGCAAGCGCCGGAAAGGATGAGGGCGCTTGAAGTAGTTCAGATCGATGCGCTGCGCAAGCTTTTTCGTTTTTAGCTTTGCTCGCGGCAAGATTCCTCGCTTCTTTCCCCGAAAGTCAGTAACGCAGGGCCATCACCGCATGCACGCATCCCAGAAGCAGCAGCGCGAACGACAGCGGGATGTGCAGCATCAGCCATCCATGCAGCCAGTGATGGAGCCGCGCCTGTCTGCGCAACTGCCGCTCCTCATCGCATATTTCCTCGAAGCGTTTCACTGTGTCATACGCTTCGGGCGGTAAAAGCCTGCGCAGTTCCGCAAAAACTGTACGTGCGGTCGTTGCGTCCGCAAGCGGCTGGTTTTGCGGCCCTCCTTTTTGTTTTTGCAGAAACGGTCGCATCTCGTTAACGTAGAAAGCAGAAAGCGGCAGAGCTGCTTCCGGGGCAAGAGCGATTGTTTGCCCAATAGCGACAGCGGACCTGGCCGATTGTTTTGTTCCCGGAGAGCTGCCTGACCCCACGGCCGCTGCGAACATTTCGTCGGTCTCAGCGATCAGCCCAGCGCGGACATGATCAATTTGCTCGAAGATAGTTTCCTTGGATACTTCCGCGGTCATCACGTTGGGCATGTAGTGCTGCAACGCGGCGCCGAAAAGGCCGCTGGCTACAACAATTATGAGTAACACCATCAAGACGCTGGTGAGCGGACCGCCGAATCGGAAGCCTCCATGGAACAGGATGAGCGGCAGACTCAGCAGCCCAAGCCACAGATGGCCGCGCATCCAAGTTTGAGCGCGGCCTAATCGCCAAACCGGGAGTTTCTTACGTGCTGCGAGCAAGCCTGCAAACAACATGAATGCGGAGCCAACGATTCCAAAAGCGAGTCCCACGGGACTTCCGCCGCTCGGGCCCGCGGGCGAATGCGTCGCGTACACGGCATAGACGGCCGTTGCTACGCTAAAAATGATGAGCGAAGCGGCGAGCCATTTTTGATGAGTTCGATCGATGCGCACGTTGGATTTGCCTGGCCCAGCCGCAATTTGTTAACGCTTGGTCGTGGCCGGAGCCTGATTCAGCAGCCCGGCAAAGAATTTTCGCGGATCCACGCGATGCGCCGCATCGTGCGGGCAGGCATAGACGCAACTCGGCTCGGCATACTCGGTGCACAGATCGCACGAAGTAGCTTTCTGCTTCACCATCGCTTTCTTGTGCCCGGGCGCAGCCGGGTCTTCCGCCATCACATTAAAGGGATGAATGTTGATGTTCCCATAGGGGCAATTCTCGGCGCACAATCCGCATCCTATGCACCAATCCTCGATAATCACTTCCAGCGAATTGCGGCGGCGGATGGAGCCCACGGGGCAGCCGACCATACACAGTGGATCCAGGCACTGGCGGCAGGACGTTGCCACCAAATAATGGTCAAAGCGCAGCCCTTCGCGCACCAGCCGCGTCACGCCGTCGTGAGCGTCGGCACAAGCGCGCACGCATGCATCGCAGCGAGTGCAGCTGGTGAGGTCCAATAGCAGGAGGCTCTGCGCTTCCATCAAGCCTTGCGTGAGAAAGTCGTCGAGCGGCACATTCTGCAGCACGGAAAGGCGTTCGCGATTCATTTGCGCGCGTTCCTGTTCCACAACTTCCAATTTCCGGCGCACTTCGGGGAACTCCGCGAGCATGCGCTTGAAATCGTGCGCTCCGATTCGAACCAGCTCCACGTGATCAAGCGCTGTGCAGGTCGCCGTGCGCACGTCCTCGCGCAGCAAGCCGGTCTCTCCGAAATATTCGCTGCGCGAAAGATAGGCCATCACCATCTCTCCGCCCAGATGGGATTGGGTCACTTTCACGAAGCCGATGCGCACGAGGTAAAAACAGTCCGCAGGCTCGCCCTGGCGGCAAATCACCTGGCCTGGTGAATAGCGAACAAGTTCCACACTTTCGCGCAAGCTGCCGATGAACTCGTCGGTCAGCTCCGCGAATACGGGAACGGCGCGCAAGTGGCTGTCCAGGGCGCGTTGGCGATAAGATTTCTCAAGCCGCGCGCGAAAATTCTTGTTGCGCTGCATGATGTCGAGAACATTTCGCAGCATCTCGAGCATGGTGCAATCGGTTTCGGCGCGCACCGTTGCTGACCTGGGATACAAACTCATGCAAGTCATCTCGCCAAACAGGTCGCCCGGATTCAGTTCCGCCACCGGGCTGTCGTAATCGAGGTCAACCGGCGCGTCGATAGGTATCCACCGCTTATAGGTTTCTTCGTCCCGCTGATCCTGCTGGCGCTGCGCGAGCTTGCTGGAAAGTTTGCCCAGGAATTTCTTCACCGCGCCTTTGGTCTTCACATGCGCCATGGGATTCGAAATCGAAACCAGCGCTTTTCCCTCCAGTATGTAAAAAGCGGTCGAGCCGTATTCGCCCTCGCGGCAAATTATGTCTCCGCGCTTGAATTCCCGGCGCACAACTGCGCCGCGGTTCAAGCTGAGGAAAGTCCCGGAGACTCCTTGAAAGAAGGGAAGTTGTTGCAATTCCTCAACGGGGACGGCTTGGAAAGTGGGGCCAGTGCCGAGAGCCGTATGCGTGAAGCTCTTGTTAGTGAGCGCTCCGGTCGGGCAGGAAACCATGCATTCGCCACATGAAACGCAGGATGACTCGCCCATGGCGCGCTGATCGTCGAAAGCAATTCCGGCTGCCGTACCTTTGCCCATCCGCGCTAACACAAAATGGTCGCGTATCTCGCTGCAGCCTCGGACGCAGCGGTCGCAGAGAATGCAAGAATCAAAATCCACGGCGATGCTCGGTGACGAACTGTCTTTCGCACGCCCTGTGCGGTGCGGCGCAAAACGCGGGCGCGTCAATTTCTCGCGCCTGGCGAGAGCTTCGAGTTCGCAATCCCCGGAATGCTGCTCGCGCGTGCAAGGGCTCGGATGGTCCGCCATCAATAGTTCGACGAGCGTGCGCCGCGCGCGCTGCACTTTCTCGGAGTTCGTGTTCACCACCATGCCCGCTTCGACCGGGCGTATGCAAGATGCGGTGAAAACCCGCGCGCCTACATCTACAACGCACATGCGGCAAACGCCCACTGGCGTTTCGTTTTGTTGGTGGCACAAAGTTGGAATCGCAATGCCATGCACGCGGGCTGCGTCAAACACCGTGGTTCCTGCGGCGACCGAAACTTTGTTTCCGTCGATCGTGAGTTCGACAAGCCCGTTCGCACTCATGCCGGCCTCGAAGCCATCGCCGCTAGATTGGGCCGTTTTTCGCCCGCGAAACATATCCCCGAAGGACACTCGCGCCGCGATATGTGCGCTTCCACTTCTTCGCGAAAATGTTTCAGCACGGACGAAATCGGCGCCGGAACTACCTGTCCCAGACCGCAGATCGAAGTCAGCCGCAGAGCGTCGGAAAGCTCTTCAATCAGGCTCATGTCGCTTGAGGACCCCTCGCCCGCTGTCCACCCAGTAAGCAGATCAACCATCTTCTGCGAACCTACTCTGCATGGAACGCATTTGCCGCAGGATTCGTTGCGAAAGAACCGTGTCGCATTCAGCGCCATGTCCAGCATGCACGTGCCCTCGGCGCAAACTACCAGCGCGCCGGAACCGAGCATGGATCCGGCATCCGCGAGCGACTTGAAATCCAATCGCACGTCAGCCATAGACGCCGGCAGATATCCCGACGAAGGCCCTGACGGCGCAAAACCCTTCAGTTTTTTCCCGTGGGGAAGGCCGCCGGCATATCGAAAAATCAATTCAGACACAGGCGTTCCCATGGGCACTTCATAAACGCCGGGCCGCACGACATCGCCGCTCACGCCAATAAATTTAAGCCCCGCACATCCGCCCGTGCCCTGCGCTTTATACCAATCCACTCCTCGCAGCAGGATCAAGGGCACGTTGGAGAACGTCTCGACGTTATTGATGACGGTGGGCTTGTTCCACAGTCCCTGCTGGACAGGGAACGGTGGCTTGTTCCGCGGCTCCGCGCGTTTACCTTCGATCGCTTCCAGCAATGCGCTTTCTTCGCCGCAAATGTAGCCGCCGGGGCTTACAAACGTATTCAGCTCGAATGTAAACTCGCTGCCCAGAATGTTCGGCCCCAGAAGGCGCTGCTCTCTGCATTTCCGAATCTCTTCCTGCAGAATTTTTTCTTGCTCTTCGTACTCGTGGCGGATGTACAGAATCCCAGTCTGCGCACCGGTCAGAACGCCGGCAAGAATCATGCCTTCGATAACCATGTGCGACAGGTGCGTGAGTATGAAGCGGTCTTTAAAAGTCCCCGGTTCGCTTTCATCCGCGTTGCACACTACATATTTTTCGGCACCGGCCGCCTGCCGGACTAGCTGCCATTTCGATTCAGTGGGGAAGCCCGCGCCGCCGAGGCCTCGCAGGCCGGAAGCTTTCAGCGTCGCAAACGCAGAATTCCAATCGCGGGAGGCGACGACGCTCCTTAGGACGGCATAACGAGCTCCGATATCATTTTGGTAAGGATCTGAGGCGCATTTTGCATCCCGTTTTGTATGCGGAGGGTGCGGCAAAGGTTTACCCGATATCGCGTCGGCGATCATTACCATCACTCGCTCTTCGGTCATTGCGCCGTAAATGCGGTCGTTGACGGAAACAGCGGGACCTTCGTCACATCGCCCCAGGCAGGAAACGCCGCTGACGCGAACGTCGGGGCTGTTCGCCTGTGGAAAAGCGTCGTCCAAACTGGCGCGCAAACTGCAAGCCTGACGCAGGTGGCAGGACATGTCCTGGCAAACGCGAACATCCACTTTGGGAGGCGGGGTCAGACGGAAGTGCGGGTAAAAGCTGGCAACGCTATGCAGTCGAGAAAGAGGTACATCAATTTTCCTGGCCAAAGTCCTGAGCTGCTCGGCGGGGATGTATCCGAACTGGCGCTGAATCTCCCTGAGGTCTTCGAAAACCAAGCCGCTCTCCTCGCACCGGGAGGAATTCCATCCTATCGTACCGAAAACATTCGCAGCCGAGAGGGACTTTAAGCATGATTCATATAACAAATCTCCGGTGGCAAGTCCAGAAACGGAATCGAGATAATTTCTGAACTGTCATATCAAAGATGCCGAAAGGCACGGTAATGCAGGAAACCTCAAATTAGGACACTCGCTAGGTTGATATCGTTGACTTCGGTCGAGGTGGGTAGTATAAAAATTCCGCTTATTGAGTTTTTCGCTGATTTCGCGGCGCGTGCGCCATCCTGCCAAAGGGAATATGACAACGAGACTTGCGGCGGCGCATTCGCGCATCCTGAATGTTTCAAACCTTGTTGCAGTAATCGCTATTTTCGCGGCGCTTTCCCCGCCTCAAGCCTATGCGCAAACCCGCGCTAATTCATCGCTCGCAACTGCCAAGACGGATGACGCGGTTGGCAAGTACACCGGGCCTGGGTCCTGTGCATCGACCACGTGCCACGGAAGCATCGTTGCCCGTACCGATAATCGCGTCCTGCAAAATGAGTACAGCATCTGGATTGTTAAGGACAAGCATTCGAAGGCGTACGCGGCGCTGACCGGTCCGATTGGCGAGCGAATGGCCAAGATCCTTGCTCTAGGCAGCGCCGAAACCGCACCCAAGTGTTTGGCATGCCATGCGGTGGACGTGCCCGAAAGCCAGCGAGGCCGTACGTTTGATTTGAGCGAGGGCGTTAGTTGCGAAAGTTGCCATGGACCAGCCGCCGGATGGCTGGGGCCGCACACGGAGCGCGATTGGACGCATCAAAAATCGCTCGCGCTGGGAATGTACGACACGCGCGATCTGACGAAACGCAGCGAAAAATGCCTTTCCTGCCACCTTGGCAATGACGAAAAATCCGTGGATCACGAAATGATCGCCGCCGGCCACCCGGATCTTTTCTTCGAACTGGATACTTTTTCCGATGTGATGCCGCGCCACTGGAAAGTGCCGGGAGAGCCGGGCGAAGCCGCCGGAGCGGACCCTTGGTACAACGTTCGCGAACTTACTACCGCGCAAGCCGTTCAACTCAGGCAGTCCCTCCTGCGGCTCGCGTCGCGGTCGCATGGGAAAATTTGGCCTGAATACTCCGAGCTGCAGTGCTACGCCTGCCATCACAGCCTCACTCCTCCGGAGCAGAGCTGGCGCCAGGCGCGCGGCTATCCCGGGCGCCGCCCGGGCAATCCACCCTGGAACCCCTCGCGCTACGCGGTGTTCCGCGATGTGGTTCATCAACTTGACGGCGAGAATGCCGAAAAGCTCGATTCCGAACTTTCGCGGCTTGGGCAATTGATGAGCCAGCTCAATCCGGACCGCGATGCGGTCGCGGCGTCGGCAACGAATTCGGCGCATTTAGCCGACGAGTTGCTGGCAAAGATGAATTCCGCATCTTATGATCCCGCGACCACTCTGCATCTGCTGCAGGCTATTTCGGCCGACGCCGACAATATTTCCGGCCAGGGCGAGCACTCCGCGGCACAAGCCGCCATGGCGGTTCAATCTCTTTTTCTCGCTTACGACCAAAACGAAAAATTGCAGAATTCCGCTCAGTTGCGGGCCGCCATCAAAGGCTTGTTTCAAGAATTGCAGAATCCGTCTGCATACGACCCAGCTCGATTCGCCGATCAGATGAAACAGGTGAACGCGCTTCTGCGCTAATCCTGCGATGCCCAAGAAACCCAGCGAACAATCCAGCGAACACAAGAGGCTTGCGGAATCCGATCCAGGCTCTGTCCCGCGGTGGTCGAGATGGGGACCGTACGTGAGCGAACGCGCCTGGGCCACCGTGCGCGAAGATTACAGCGCCAATGGCGATCCCTGGAGCTTCCTGCCGCACGATTTGGCGCGCAGTAAGGCGTACCGCTGGGGAGAAGACGGCATTGCGGGCATCTGCGATCGGTACCAGCTGCTTGTTTTCGCGCTCGCATTTTGGAACGGGCGCGATCCGATCCTGAAAGAAAGAATGTTTGGGTTGAGTTCTCCGGAAGGCAATCACGGCGAGGACGTGAAAGAATATTATTTCTACCTCGACAACACGCCCACGCACAGTTACATGCGTATGCTTTACAAATATCCGCAAGCCGAGTTTCCTTACTCTCACTTAGTTGAAGAAAACCGGAGGCGCGCGGGACAAGGTCCGGAGTTTGAGTTGCTCGATACCGGCGTTTTCGACGACAACCGGTATTTCGATATCTTCGTCGAGTATGCCAAAGCCGACCCGGAGGACATCTGCATACGCATCGAGGCTTTCAATCGCGGCCCGGAGGACGCGGTTCTGCATATTCTTCCGCACTTGTGGTTTCGAAACACTTGGGCGTGGACCGCGGTGCCGGGAACGGAACCCGCAATTCGCGAAGGAGCGGCGCTCGATAGCTCGGTCGTGCTGGAAGCAGACTGCACGGCCACCAAGCCGCTGGAGAATCTGCAGTTGGATTACCGCTTGGGCTTGATGCGTCTGTATGGTCCCGCTCCGCACGAACTACTTTTCACCGATAATGAAACGAATGCCGCCCGCGTGTTTGGCCCGGGCCACTCCGATCGCAAAGCTCACGTGAAAGACGCGTTTCACCGCCATGTAATCGACGGCGAAGATTGCTGCAATCCCGAGCGCGTTGGAACTAAGGCCTGCCTGCACTACGCCCTGAAAATCCCCGCGGGCAAATCTGCGGTTTTGCCTCTTCGTTTGACGGACAAAAAACTGAAGCGTGGGGATTTTTCCCTGGCAAACGTTGACACGATCATTAAGCAGAGAAGGGAAGAAGCCGACGAATTTTATTCCACCGTTCATCCCAGCGCCGCATCGCCCGAAGAACGCATGATTCAACGGCAAGCTCTCTCCGGCATGCTTTGGAATAAGCAGGTTTATTTTTTCGACGTGGCCCTGTGGCTCGACGGCGAAAATCCGAATTCTCCTCCGCCTGCGTCGCGCAAAGAGATTCGCAATGTCCATTGGCGTCATTTGAATTCCATGCGCGTGATGCTCATGCCGGACAAATGGGAATATCCCTGGTTCGCTTCGTGGGACCTGGCATTTCATTGCGTCACTCTGGCGCTGGTGGATATCCGGGAAGCGAAGGAAAATTTGTGGGTTCTCTTGTTCGAACAGTTCCAGCACCCCAACGGCCAGATTCCCGCTTACGAATGGGAATTCTCGGACCTGAACCCGCCGGTGCAAGCGTGGGCCTGCTGGCGGATTTATCAGATGGAGAAAGAACGAACCGGCGTTGCCGATCAGGAATTTCTGGAAAAGTGTTTTCATAAGCTGCTGATCAATTTCGCCTGGTGGGTGAACAAGGTCGATAGCCAGGGTCTGAATGTTTTCGAAGGTGGGTTTCTCGGACTCGACAACATCACCGTTGTTGACCGCAGCGAAAAGCTTCCCGCCGGCGCCGTTCTGGAGCAATCGGATGCCACCGGATGGATGGGATTTTTCTGCCTGCACATGATGCGCATCGCTCTCGAGCTGGCCGAGGAGCGTCCGGTTTACGAAGGCCTGGCTACCAAGTTCTTCGAACATTTCATCGGCATCGGCGCAGCCATGAAAAAGATGGGCGGGCGCGACTACCAGTTGTGGGATGAAAAAGAAGGGTTCTTCTATGATGTTCTCCGCTTTTCGAGCGGCGAATTTCATAAATTTCGCGTGCGTTCGCTGGTGGGGTTGATTCCCATGCTGGGTGTGGAACTGATCCGCGAAGATGAGTCGAAGCACTTGACGCACTTCATGGCCAATTTGAACTGGTTTATCAAGAACCGTCCGGATCTGGTTGGCCACGCGTGTCATACGGACGTCAGGGACGGTGTTCGGTGCCACGTGCTCTCGATTGTGGACCGTTCGCAACTCACCCGAATTCTGCAGCGGCTGTTCGACCCCGAAGAATTCCTTTCATCCGCGGGGATACGCAGCCTTTCGAAGTTCCACGAACACTCGCCGTTCGCCTTCGCGAACAATGAAGTGCGCTATACGCCGGCGGAAGCGGACGTGAAAATCAAGGGAGGCAACTCGAATTGGCGCGGGCCGGTCTGGTTCCCCACCTCCTATTTGATTTTGGAGTCCCTGGTGAAATTTGCGGATGCGTTTGGCGACGAATTGGCAGGCGCGCGAGGCCCAAAACTCCGCGCCATGGCCGGAGAGATAGCCGACCGTATGATCGGAATTTTTCGGGTCGGCCGCGAAGGCAAGCGGCCGGTATTCGGCGACGCCAGGAAATTTCAAGAAGATCCTCACTGGCGAGAATGTCTGCCGTTCCACGAATTCTTTCATGGCGATACGGGTGAAGGTTTGGGCGCCAGCCATCAGACCGGATGGACCGGGCTGGTCGCAAACATGATTGACGAGTGGCGGCGCAAAAATCCGGAAGAAACCACGAACCGCAAAAAATAGCTAACCTCAATTTCTGCGCCTGAAATGTAATGCATTCCGCAGGTTTAAAATTCCAGTTTTAGCGCTGATGTTATTGCGTAGGGTTTCGTGGGAATGACAGATAGGGCAGTCGTACGCCGTCGATAATCACCTGGTCTGCGCGAATCGACGCCGGAGCTTCAAATCCCACACCGCCTCCGGAGGTCACGAAATCGTCCTGATCCACGCCGTCTCCGCTCACTCCCAATCCGCCTACCAACACGCCGTTAATATAGAGCGGCTCGGATCCGGGGAAAAATACGATTCCACTTTGATTGGGAGCTGGAGCCTGGAATCCTTGCGTGCAAGGATTGCTCACGTCCTGTGTGTACAAATTGAAAAACGGTCCCGCCGCGGAACCGTCAATTCCAGGCGGGAAAAATGGCTGCGCGCCGAAACCGATTGTGCGGTTGGTCACCGCGGTGCCGATGGGAACTTGATTCAAATCCTCCATCGTTCTGGTCGTGCCGCTGAAATAAATCACGTTGCGCGCTTTGGTGGCTGCGACATCAATGCTGAAGATCGTTGCGTCCGGCATCCTGTTCAGTCCTATCAGGGTGCCATCGAGGTCGCTGACTGCGATGACCATTCTGGCCTTAGAGCCGAGAGGCAGCCGAATTTGCGCCCGTGTTTCGTTCGCCGTGGCTACAGCGGCGTTGATAATCGAGGTGACTTGCGCCGCAGTCAAACCTCCAAGCGGTCCGTTCGTTGCCGCGATCAAATAGCCGTCAGGTGGGGCACCAAGGCTCGCCGTCGGTCCCACCGAGAAGAAAGCCGCATTGAATGTTCCGGGCGCCGTCGAACCGGAGGGAAGCGTCGTTTGATTTACAAACGGTAGCGTAATCCCGTTAATCGTAACCACGCCCGGCGACGGGAACGCCGGAAATCCAACCTGATCCGTTGCGACGCTAGGTCCGCCCGCGGCAATCATGCCGGCTGCCGCGAACGCCACATATTCCGCCACGTCCGCGGTCACTCCAGTAACGCCGACTCCTCCCACTTCCTGGCCATCTTTGAATATGGGGACTCCGCCGGGATTCACAGCAGCCTGCTGCGAGTCGTTCACATCTGCTTTGCCCGTGGCAATTCCGAATCCAGGGCTTAAACCAAGAATTGTGGTAGCGGGCGGCACCGTGGCTGAAAGCGTAGTGGATAAAGTGCAGCCGCGATTCGTGTTCTCGATCCCATAGAGCGCGCCGTTGGAAGTGTTCATCACTTCAGGAGGGAAATGCGTCCCGCTTATGAAGCGCACGGTTCGGGAAGAAAGGGGCGCCTGATCGTTGCTGAAAAATGCGCCGGTGCGGGCGAGGGAAACCGCTAGTTCGTCTGACGGCACCATTTGGCTGAAGTTGCCGACCACCATCGCGGGTGCCGAGGGCTCTTTGTAAACCGCCAATATGCGCCCGAGCCTGTCGACAACTGCAATCACCATCGTGTCCGAATTAACCGCCTGCGCGGCCGCTTGCACTACGGCGGACACGTCACTCTGGCTGAGTGATTGTGGCGGTGGTGGAGGAGGCGAGCCGCTGGAACTGCCGTTATTTCCGCCGCAAGCGCACAGCACAGCGCACAAGGTTAAAGCGATCCACTCGAACGGCAGAAAAAAGCACTTTCTCTCGCGATGGAAGCTTCTGAACATGGGTCGCGCCTATTCGTACCACAGCTTCGATTCGCACTCAATCTTCTGTTACTCAGATGGCATGGCTGCTAGCTGGAATCACCGAAAAGTTCCTGGCCGAAATCTCTTGCTCCGTCTGAAACACATGTGATAGCAACAAGCGTCTGGTGTTGCTCGAAGTGGAATTCGCAATACATCCAAGGACAAATTGGGTGCGCTCCGCGTCCCACATACGTTTGCGAAAACCGTCGTCCCGTTACCCGCCCGCATGTTTGTCTGCGATTGTATTGTTCTTGTCGGCGCTGATCTGTGCCGGCGGCGGTTCAGCGCACTCGTTGGATGTATCCCGGCGCACAGAATTTTCGAGCCCCATTCAACAAGCTTCCCAGCAGCGAATTCCGGGGCAAGCGCCGCAGAAAACAGGCGCACTCCAAGGGGTCGTCCGTGACCGCAGCAAGAATCCCGTGATTGCTGCGAGCATGGTCTTGCGAAATCTCGCGACGGGCCGTGAGCAGAAGAAAAGCAGCGACGCCCAAGGCGTATTTCGGTTTATCGACGTATTACCGGGGCAGTATGAATTGAGCGTCGATGCGCCAGGTTACGGGCAATTTACAGAAGACGGCATCCGAGTGAGCGCCGGAAGCGTTGTGATCCGGGAAATCACGCTAACGGCAATTCCGGCAACGATCGTGCCTTCGACGAGCCTTCCGCAGCTACCTCCGCGGGCTGCGCCAAACAACGCCGCGACAGAAGTTCCGCCTTCTGTCGGCTACCCGGAGATGAAAGAGAATTTAAGCTTGGACGTTGGTGCAAATATGCCCGCTCCTGAGCCGCCTCCGCCTTCCGTTCCAATTTTCAGCTCGGAGCCTGACCGCTGGCTTCTTACCATGCCGGACTGGAACCGTTACGGGACCGGCGGCGAGCATCCGTACGTGAAAGGGAAGCTCTGGGATCCTTTCGACACGAACAAGCTGAAGGGCGATTTGCCTATCTTCGGCCAGCAGACTTTTTTTAACTTCACCGCCATCAGCGACACATTTGTCGACGGCCGCCGGTTACCGACGCCGACCGGCGTCAGCACGGCACTTCCCGGAACGACCGGTTTCTTCGGCAATGGCAATCAGGCTTTTGTGGATCAAGTTTTTCTGTTTTCGTTCGACTTGTTTCACGGAGACACTTCCTTCCGTCCGGTGGACTGGCGCATCCGCATCACTCCTGCTATTAGCGTGAATTATCTGGACGTCCAGGAGCGGGGCATCGTCAATGTGAACGTGGACAAAGGCACCACGCGCTTGGATTCCCACATCGGCTTGCAGGAAGCATTCGGGGAAGTGAAACTTCGCGACCTCAGCCCCAATTTCGATTTTATTTCCGTGCGCGCCGGCATTCAGGGATTTAACAGCGACTTTCGCGGCTTTCTATTTGTCGAGGAGCAGCCCGGCGTCCGGTTTTTCGGCAATCTGGAATCGAACCGCTGGCAGTACAATCTCGCCTATTTCAATTTCCTCGAAAAGAATACCAACAGCGGTTTGAATTCCATGAAGCTTAGGGACCAGCAGGTGATCATCGCCAACGTTTATCGCCAGGACTTCCTCTTTCAAGGCTACACCGCGCAGTTCAGCGTTCACTACAATAAAGACGACGCCACAATTCATTACGACGACAACGGTTTTCTGGTCCGGCCGGCACCGATCGGCGCGGTTTTCTCGCAAGGCATTCTGCATCCGCACAGCATTCACGCCGCCTACGTTGGATGGACGGGAGACGGCCACATTGGTCCCATAAATCTGACGCACGCCTTCTACCAGGCGTTTGGGAACGATAGCTTCAATGGAATTGCGGGGCGCGCCGTCACCATCAACGCCCAGATGGCAGCGCTCGAACTCTCCGTTGACAAAGACTGGATACGCTTCAAAACTTCCGTCTTTTATTCTTCCGGGTCTGCTCATCCCGAAAGCAGCCGCGCGCGCGGCTTCGATTCCATTGACGATTTTCCCGAATTTGCCGGAGGAATTTTCAGCCTGTGGAATCGCGAAAGCATTCGGCTCACAGGTACAGGTGTAGCTCTCAATTCGGGCAATAGCCTGATTCCGGATCTGCGTTCAAATAAGGATGAAGGCCAGTCCAATTTTGTGAATCCGGGGATTATTCTGGCGAACGTTGGCGCGGATTTTGACATAACGCCCAAATTGCGGGGGTTTGTAAACGTGAATTATCTACGCTTCATGGATACCGAGCCGCTGGAACTGGTTCTTTTCGACTCGCCCATTCACCATGGCATCGGGGTCGATTCAAGCGTAGGCGTTCGATACCGGCCGCCGCTTTCGGAAAATATTTCCATCACAGCAGGCGCTGCAACTCTGATCCCGGGACAAGGGTTGCGCGACATTTACACTGGACGGACATTGTTTTCAATCTTTACCGATCTGCGATTTCAGTTTTGAGAGATTAGGGACGAGAATTTTCGGGAGCTTTTCGCATGGCGTGGCTGTACATCTGGAAAGATTTGCGGCGGCGACACTTCGGCGGTCGGAGCGTTGCCGCTTGCGCGCTAGGCTTCGCGTCGGCATTTGCCCTATGGCTCGCGTCCGGCTCAAACGCGCATTCGCAGGTCCAGCAGTCTAGTCTGATTAGCCAGACGCAGGCCGACGTCGAGCAGAAGAACGCGGGTTGCCTTAGCTGCCACGTCAGCACCGACGAGCCGACTATGCATCCGACGAGAACAGTGCGCCTGGCCTGTACCGATTGCCACGGTGGAGATTCAACCGCAAGCCTCCCCGCAGGCGCTGCGGAAAATTCCGCGACCTACGAGCAGATTAAGAGAAAAGCGCACCCGCAGCCACGCGAATCTCAGTTAGCTGACAGTTCGGCCAATCAAGTACGCCCTTACACCAAGTGGCTGCGAGAGAGCTATGAGTACATCCGTTTTGTGAACCCCGGTGATCTGCGCGTTGCGGCTCAATCTTGCGGAACGGCAGGATGCCACGCGTCCGAAGTCCTCAAAGTGAAAAGCAGCATGATGACGCATGGCGGCATGTTGTGGGGCGCGGCGCTTTACAACAACGGCTCGGTTCCTTTCAAGAACACGCGGTTTGGCGAAAGCTACTCGGCTGAGGGATTGCCACAAACAATTAAAACTGTTCCGACGCCGACGCCGGAAGAGACTCGCTCAAAAGGCGTCTTGCCCGAGCTAACTCCGCTTGACCGCTGGGAAACCTCGCAGCCGGGTAACGTGTTGCGTGTTTTCGAACGCGGCGGCGCGAAGAAAGGCGAAATCGGCAATCCAGATCGCGAAGAAGAATCCGGCCGTCCCGACGATAAACTGGGCGAGCGCGGATTTGGCACATTGCTCCGCACCGATCCAGTTTTTCTCGGCCTGCAAAAAACGCGTCTTCTCGATCCTCTTCTTTCGCTCCCCGGCACCAACGACCAGCCCGGTGATTTTCGCGGAAGCGGCTGCACGGCGTGCCATGTGGTTTACGCAAACGATCGCTCTGCGGAGCACTCCGCCGGCTACGCACAGTTTGGAAATCTGGGAGAGAGCGCCTCTTCCGACACCACGATTCCGAGGCACGAGCCGGGACATCCCATTCGCCATACGTTTACGAGATCGATTCCGTCCAGCCAATGCATGGTCTGCCATATTCATCCCGGAACGAATATGGAGACCACTTACTTCGGCTACACCTGGTGGGACAACGAAGCGGATGGCGAATTCATGTATCCGAAAACGCAGCGGAATCCGACGGAAGAACAGAAATATGAAGTGGCGATCAGAAATCCCGAAGCTGCAGCCGCAAAAGGTCTGTGGTCCGATCCTAAGTTCCTGGAAAATATCGGCAGCGAACAATTTAACAAGCAACTCAAACAGAGCCAGTTTGCCGACTTTCACAGCCATGGCTGGATTTTTCGCGCCGTTTACAAACGCGATCGAAAGGGCAATCTGCTCGACGCAGAAAACAAAATTGTCTCTCCTGATGACCCGGACAAGTTCGGTAAAGCAGTTCACCTGGCGGATATCCACTTGGAAAAAGGAATGCATTGCGTCGATTGCCATTTTGAGCAGGACGATCATGGAAATGGAAAACTTTACGGCGAGCCGCGCGCGGCCACGGAACTTGACTGCACCGATTGCCACGGCACCGTCGATAAGCGCGCCACATTGCTCTCATCAGGCGCGGCAGCGCCGCCGGGCGGCTCGCACCTCGACGCGCTTCGAACGCCCTGGAGTAGCCGCCGCTTTGAGTGGACCGGCGGAAAACTGTATCAGCGTTCCATGGTAGAGCCCGGCAAAGAGTGGGAAGTCGTCCAGGTTCTCGACACGATTACGCCGGGAAATCCTCACTACAACGAAAAATCGCGTTGGGCCAAGACAATTCGAACGGACGGCAAGACTTGGGGCGACGTTCCCGCGGACGCGTCGCAGCTAGCCCACGCAAATAGCCGCATGACTTGCTACGCCTGCCACACTTCCTGGACGCCGAACTGTTTCGGTTGTCACCTGTCCATGACCGCGAACCAGAAGAAGCCCATGTTGCACAATGAAGGTCTCACCACGCGCAACTATACCGCCTACGATTTTCAGGTCTTGCGCGACGACGGCTTCATGCTGGGAATCGATGGCACCGTGACCGGCCATCGCGTGGCGCCCGCGCGTTCTTCTTGCGCCATTTTGGTCAGCTCGCAGAATCAGAATCGCGAGTGGCTGTACTACATGCAGCAGACCGTTTCCGCCGAAGGATTCAGCGGGACGGCTTTCAGCACGTTCGTTCCGCACACCGTTCGAGCGAAAGAAACGAAGTCTTGCGATGATTGCCACGTTTCCGACCGCAACGACAACAACGCGTGGATGGCGCAAGTGCTGCTGCAGGGAACCAACCTCTTGAATTTCATGGGCCGCTACATTTACGTGGCAGATGGCGCGAAGGGATTCGATGCGGTCGCCGTGGCCGAGCACGACGAGCCGCCCGCAATCATCGGCAGTTACTTGCAGCGCCTCGCATACCCGGACGATTACCGCCAACACGTTGCGCGCGGCAGCCAGTTGAGGGAAAGCTATCACCACTTGGGAAACGTACTCGACGTGCAGCTTCGTGGCGAATATCTTTACGCCGCTCTCGGCAAAGGCGGATTCCGCGCTTACGATGTGGCCAACATCGACAACAAAGGCTTCTCCGAGCGCACGACCACCGCGCCGGTTTCGCCCATGGGCCAGCAATTGTACGTGAAAACAAAATACGCCATGGCGGTGGCGAGCCCGTCCACGCTGGCGATTGATCCGGCGCGCACGCGTAGCCCCGAAAACGAAGAGCAGCCCATCCACGCGCTCTATGCTTACCTATACGTTGCGGACAAATACGAAGGTCTTGTTGTCATCGGTGATTCAAATCCAAAAAGCAAAACTCCCGGCGTCAGCACGCTCCTGGATGGCGACCCAAGGAATAATTTTCTGAAACGCGCTCTCGCATTTAATCCGGATGGAGTCTTGAACGGCGCGCGACGCATCACCATCGCCGGCACCTACGCTTACATTTTGTGCGACCGCGGCTTGGTCGTCGTGGACCTGGACCAGCCGTTGCAACCAAAAGTCGTCGCCGTAGTCGGCGCGCCTGATTTGAATGACCCGCAGGGAATCGCCATCCAGTTCCGCTACGCTTTTATTGTCGATCGCAGCGGCCTGAAAGTTCTCGACGTCACGGAACTGGATCATCCGCGCGTCGTACCGTACGCAGCCGTAGCGCTCCAAGATGCTCGCAATATTTATGTCGCGCGCACATACGCGTACGTTGCCGCCGGCAAACAGGGCCTCGCGATTGTGGACGTGGAACGGCCCGAGCAGCCAAAGCTCGACCAAACGTTTTCCGCCGATGGAAAGATGAATGACGTGCGCGACGTGAAAATCGGAATGGTCGATGCCAGCGCTTTCGCCTTCGTTGCCGACGGAGCCAACGGCCTTCGCGTTCTGCAAATTTTGTCGCCCGAAGATTCACCAAACGCCTACGGATTCAGCCCGCGTCCCACTCCGAAACTCATCGCCACCTATCGCACCGCTGGGCCAGCACTTGCAATCTCGAAGGGAACCGATCGCGACCGCGCCGTTGACGAAAGTGGCAATCAGTTAGCGGTGTTCGGCCGCCGGGGCGCAAGGCCTTTCAACCGCGCGGAGGCGTCACGTTTGTATCTGCACGATGGCAAACCCTACACCGTCCCTGTTGATCCTCCGAGCCTACAAGCCCCTCGGTGAGCCATGAGATCAGGGTTATTTGGATAAACATCCGGGTGTCTAACCGCCGTTGGCGGGCCAAAATTAAGGCTTGACATCATTTTAGTTTAAACTAAACTGTTGTCGTGCTGTCAGAAACTACCATCCTCGCCGCGCTCGCCTCGCCTCGTCGCCGCGAGATTCTGCGCCTCGTCTGGAATCAGGAACTGAGCGCCGGAACAATTCATCAATCGATGCCTGACATTACTTTCGGAGCTGTGTCATTACAACTTCGCTCTTTGCTCGAAGATGGTCTGGTAGAGGCGCGCGCGGAAAGCCGCCAAAGGTTTTACCGGGCCCGCCGCGAGGCGCTCGGTTCGTTGGCTGAGATGCTGGAACGTATGTGGGACGACAAGCTATGGAGCTTAAAGCTGGAAGCCGAGTTGGAGGAATCTCGTCGCGGCCCGCGTCCGCGCCGCCGACGGAGAAAAACTTAGGAGGTTGCCAAATCATGGGACCGCTTACGCACAAGCTAGATCGTTCGGTCGTAATTCAAGCAAAGCCTGAGACCGTTTTCCGTTTCTTCACCGACAGCGCAAGATGGGCTAAATGGTGGGGGGTCGGTTCCACTATTGACGCTCGCGCCGGAGGAAAGGTCCTCATTCGCAACCCCGGCGGAGTGGAAGCGCTTGGCGAAGTCCTCGAACTGCTTCCACCGGAAAGCATCGTGTTCACTTACGGATTTGCCACCGGCAAACCGATTCCGCCGGGCAGTTCACGCGTCACCATTTCTTTGGAACCCTGCGAAGTCGGCACCCGCCTTCATCTTCTGCACGAATTTCCAGAAGCGGCTGTGCGTGACGATCATGTGCAGGGATGGCGTTATCAGCTTTCGGTTTTCGCGAACATCGTCTCCGATGAAGTGTTCGCGAACTCGGCGAGCGTGGTGGACGGATGGTTTGAAGCATGGACGGTGCCTGACGACCGCGCTCGGGACGCGGCGTTCGCCAAGATCGCCACGCCGGATGTCCGCTTCCGCGACCGCTTCAGTTTGCTCGACGGCTTGGCCGACCTCTCGGCCCACGCCGGAGCCTCGCAGCGATTCATGCCCGGGGTGCGGATGCGTCGCAACGGCGACGTGCGACAGTGCCAAGGCGTCGTGCTGGCAGACTGGATCGCGAGCGCTGCCGACGGCCGGGAACTCATGAGCGGGACCAATGTGTTTGCGCTGGGTCCCGACGCGCGCATCACTTCCGCAGCGGGCTTTGCGAATCTACCCGCCGCAAAATAGCACGCGGACGCGTTGACGTGAGCCGTGCGCCTAAGGATGAGATAGCCCTTATAGGTTGAATTAAGAATTTGGATTGGACTTATCGGCATGCGCTGCCTACATTGAAAGTCCCGAGCGGTTCGAATCAGGCCTGCGAACAAAATCTACAGAAATTTCCAGGCCAGCCGCTATAAGAAGTCGGGGGGCTAAATGCTGAAGCGCGAGAAGGCCCTATGACTGCAGCGGCCATGCCGTCATTCGGAGCTTCCCATCCATTCCTGCACTACAGATTCAACTCCGCTTACGATGAGATGTTCAGCGCCCCGGGCCTGCCCCGAGAGTTTTATCGGGCGCTGCACCGCACGCTCGTGGGGCTCCCTCCCGAGGAATTGCGCAAAAGCCAGCAAGCGGCGGACCTCACATTTCTGCACGAAGGAATCACCTTCACCGTGTACGGGAGCAAGGAAGGCGCTGAGCGTATTTTCCCTAACGACTTGATCCCCCGAATCATTCCCGCCGGTGAATGGGCGAAGATCGAGAGAGGGCTGACGCAGCGGCTGACGGCGTTGAACTTGTTTCTGCGGGACGTTTATCACGAAGGACGGATTCTTAGCGAAGGCATCGTGCCCCGGGAGCTGGTGTATAGCTGCAAACATTTCAGGCGAGAGATGCGCGGGTTGAATCTGCCGCGGGATGTGTATGTGAGCATCTGCGGAACGGACCTGATCAGAATGCCGGACGGAAATTTCGTCGTGCTGGAAGACAACCTGCGCGTCCCTAGCGGTGTTTCCTACATGCTCGCGAACCGAAAGGCCTTGAAGGGTGTTTTCCCGAAAATGTTTCGGGATTACGGCGTATGCCCGATAGATCATTACCCGCAGGCTTTGCTGGCGACATTGCGGAGTCTGACTCCGGAGAATTGCAAGTATCCGCAAGACCCGGTAACAGTCTTGCTGACTCCAGGTGTCTCCAATTCCGCCTATTTCGAGCACACTTTTTTGGCGCAGCAGATGGGGATTGAGCTGGTCGAAGGCCGTGACTTGTTGGTGCACGACAACGTGGTGTATATGCGCACGACGGCGGGGCCGCGGCGCGTGGACGTAATCTATCGCCGTGTGGATGACGATTTTCTGGATCCGCTGTGTTTCCGGCCCGATTCCACATTGGGCGTGCCGGGCCTATTCAACGCGTACCGCGCCGGAAATGTAAATTTAGCGAATGCGATCGGGACGGGTCTGGCGGACGACAAAGCCATATACGCATACGTGCCGGAGATGATCCGATTTTATCTGCAGGAAGACGCCATTCTTCCCAATGTTCCAACGTATTTGCTGACGGACGCGGTGCAACGGAAGCATGTGCTGCATAACTTGGAGAAGATGGTGGTGAAGGCGGTCGGCGAATCGGGCGGATACGAAATGCTCATCGGGCCGCAGAGCACGAAACTGCAGCGCGACGATTTCCGCGCACGGATATTGGCCGACCCGCGCAATTACATCGCGCAACCGACCTTGGCGCTTTCCTGTGCCCCATGCTTGATAGATGGAGAGGTGGAATCGCGTCACATCGATTTGAGGCCGTACATCCTGATGGGAGAGAAAGTGACGCTGGTTCCCGGCGGACTGACCAGGGTAGCGCTGCGGAAGGGATCGCTGGTGGTGAACTCGTCGCAGGGCGGCGGAAGCAAGGACACTTGGGTATTGCGAGCGGGGAACGGGGAAGACCCGGTGGCTCAAATCTCAGACGAAGTGTGGAAAGGCCTGGCGCAAAGAAAGCTGGCATAAACCATGCGATCTTCTCGAAATTATTTTGCCCGGACATTTCAGCGCGACACGGGGATGCTCTCGCGCGTGGCCGACAGTTTGTATTGGATGAGCCGCTATCTCGAACGCGCGGAGCAGACCGCGCGACTGGTGGACGTCGAGTTACAACTTTGGCTGGACCAATCACCGGAAGCGGCCGCGGGACGCTGGGAATTCCTGCTCGAGGCGCTGCGCCTTCCGGCAACGGAGGTTCCTGCACTCGAGCCCAGTCGGCTATTGAACACGCTGGTGTTCAGCCGTACGAACACGTCTTCGATCGTATCTTGCATCGCGACGGCGCGAGAGAATCTTCGGCATGTCCGCGAACAATGCAGTTCGGAGATGTGGGAGCAGCTGAATCGGCTGTATCTGGAAGTGATGGACCCGTGGCCGGAAGAAGCGTGGATGCTGAAGTCGCACGCCTTCCTGCACGCGGTACAGGAAGGCGCGCATCTGTTTCAAGGGATCACCGACGGCACCATGAGCCATGGCGAGGGCTGGCAGTATATTCAGCTGGGCCGATACGTGGAGCGCGCCGACACGCTTGCGGCATTGATGGAGACACACTTCAGCCGCGTCGGCTATCCCTCGAACCAGACGGTGGAAAGCGCGGAATACCTCGAATGGGTGGGCCTGCTGCGGGCATGCGTGGCGTTTGAAGCTTATTGCAAGGCGTATACCGCGGAAATCCGGCCGTTGCGAGTGGCCGAATTTCTGCTGCTGAACCCGGATTTTCCGCATTCCGTGCGATTCTCCGTGGATCGTGTGAACGCGGCCCTACTTATCATTTCGGAATTGACAGAGCGGCGCGAAGAATTGCCCACACGAATCGCGGGGAGACTGCGGGCGCAGTTGAGCTTCAGCCAAATTGAGGAGGTGATCGTGGAGGGCGCGCAAACCTATCTGAGAAATATCCGAAGCGAATGCTCGCAGATTCATGCGGCGATTCATCAAATTTACTTTGATTATTCGATCGAGTCGGGCTTGGCATCGTACGAACAAGCAAACAGGTAGCGACAAGAGCGGCTAGGAAATCTCGGCGAAAAATATGGCTTACTCGGTGCGGCACATTACGAGTTTCCGGTACGAACCCGCGGTGCGGGAAAGCGTGATGGAAGTGCGCATGCAGCCGCGCACGGATTTCCGCCAGCGGTGTCTCAGTTTTTCTTTGGACGTGACTCCGCGTGCGACCACGATGGTCTATCGCGATTTTTACGGCAATGCCGTGCACCATTTCGACATTCCGGAGAAACTCAAGCTGATCGAAATCACGGCCCAGGCGATTGTGGACGTGCTGCCCGCCCGTGATTTGGGCCAGGAGGCTGCGGCCGATTGGGACGAACTGGACGCGCGAGTGGCGCAAACCGATTACTGGGAGATGCTACTTCCCAGCCAGTATGCAGCGCCAACGGTACTGCTGGAAAAGCTCGCGCGTGAGTTGCATGCCAAGCGCCGGGACAAACCGCTGGCTCTGCTGCAGGAACTGAATGCGAAGCTCTACGAACTCTTCGACTATGTGCCAAACTCGACCAAAGTGGATTCCCCGATCGACGATGCTCTGCGGTCGCGTGGCGGCGTGTGCCAGGATTTTGCGCATATCATGATTTCGCTGGTGCGCCAGCTGAAGATTCCGTGCCGGTATGTGAGCGGCTATCTCTATCACGAGGACAAAGCCCACGACCGTTCCCCGGCAGGTGCAACACACGCGTGGGTGGAAGCGTATTTGGGCGACTTAGGGTGGGTCGCGTTCGATCCCACTAACAACCTGCTGGGTTGCGAGCGACATATTCGCGTGGCCGTTGGAAGAGACTATGCGGATGTGCCGCCGACGCGAGGAGTGTACAAGGGCGAGGCGGAAAGCGAACTCAGCGTAATGGTAGCCGTGTCGCCGGTGAACGCGCCGGAGCCGGAGGAGCTTCCGACCACGACCGTGATTCGATCCAAGCCCGTTAGCTCGGAGGCTAGGGCGCAGTTTGAACAGCAGCAGCAGTAACCCCCTCTGTACGCGAAATACTTCCCGTCGAGCCGGCAGTTGAAGACCGCATCGGCTATCAAAAAAAAGCAACGGAACAAGGTAAACTAACCGGCACTTCGGAGGCTCATGCTGCGAGTTGGGTTTATCGGCTGGCGAGGAATGGTCGGCAGCGTTCTCCTGCAGAGAATGCGGGAAGAAGGCGACTTCGCGCGTCTCGAGCCGGTTTTCTTTTCCACTTCTGATGTCGGCGGAACTCCGCCGAAAGAAGGTGACGGAGCGACCCTCAAAGATGCGACGAACCTCCGTGACCTTGCGAGCTGCGATGTCCTTCTTAGCGCGCAGGGTGGTGAATACACGGCTGAGGTTTATGCGCCGCTGCGCCAGAGCGCCTGGGAGGGATACTGGATCGATGCCGCGTCCACTCTGCGTATGAGCGACGACGCCGTCATCGTTCTCGACCCAGTCAACGCGGATGTGATCGAACGCGGACTCGCGCAGGGCGTACGCACATTTGTCGGCGGGAACTGTACCGTCAGCTTAATGCTGATGGGCATCGGGGCGCTGCTGAAAGCCGACCTGGTCGAGTGGATCACGTCCATGACCTATCAGGCGGCGTCCGGTGCCGGCGCCGCCAAAATGCTGGAGCTGGTGAAGCAGATGGAGCGCCTCACCGACCCCGCGCGAAAAACTCCATCGGAGAACGCGCTTGAAGTCGATCGCATGGTCATCGACGCACAGCGCTCGGGCTCGTTGCCCGTCCGGGAGTTCAGCGTGCCGCTTGCCGGAAGTCTGATTCCGTGGATCGACAAAGACATGCCCGGCGGCCAGACCCGAGAAGAATGGAAGGGTATGGCCGAGACGAACAAAATTTTGGGGCTCGACCCGCCCGTGCCCGTTGACGGCATCTGTGTCCGCATCGGAACCATGCGCTGCCATAGTGCAGCCCTCTGCATCAAGCTAAAGAAAGACGTCCCGCTCCTGGAAATCGAGCAGATGCTGGCTGCGGCAAACCCGTGGGCACGCGTGATCCCCAACGACAAAGAATCGACCGTTCGCTGCCTCACACCCACAGCCATTTCGGGAACGCTCAACATTCCCGTTGGCCGCCTTCACAAGCTGAATCTCGGACCCGAATTTCTTGGCGCGTTTACCGTCGGAGACCAGTTGCTCTGGGGCGCTGCCGAGCCGCTGCGGCGCATCCTCCGAATTCTCCGCGAACACACCGGCACCTAGCCTTCGTACGGCCACTTGAATCAGGCGGGGCTAGCTCATAGCAGCGATGATTTTCTCGCGCGACTTTGTAGGACGGCTAGCACAGGGACACAGCAGGGAACGTAGCGGGAAGGAAAATGGTTGCGGGGGTTGGATTTGAACCAACGACCTCCGGGTTATGAGCCCGACGAGCTACCAGGCTGCTCCACCCCGCG